>Ga0315339_1000434_pt1 | contig 53112 bp, 50 predicted proteins | sample ASW17metaG_FD_204514 | JGI IMG/M metagenome (GOLD analysis project Ga0315339, IMG submission 204514) | Ammonia-oxidizing marine archaeal communities from Pacific Ocean, United States - ASW #17 | ecosystem: Environmental > Aquatic > Marine > Oceanic | place: USA: California | collected 2016-12-05 | reverse complement strand
CCACAGCCGTGAGGCAGTGCTGACCAAATCGCACAGGCGACCAATGCCCTTCACAAACACCCCCAGCCGACACAGAGCACCGGATGTCAATTCGGCGGCCCCAGAGGCCCAGCCCGCGGCAAACCCCCGCTGACGTGAATACCCGGCACCAAATCAATCTCGGCCAATTCCTATTGCTTTCCCAAAGGAAGCATGTCATGCTCATCTGGGAATCCCATAGGTACATGAAAGATAAAAACGACGTTTGGCAAGGAACACTCTCGCTAATGGTCCTCAAGACCCTCGACATGATGGGCCCGCAGCACGGCTACGGCATCGCCCGCCGCATCGAGCAGACCAGCGGCGACCTGCTCGCCATCAACCACGGCACGCTGTACCCGGTCCTGCTGAAGCTGGAGCAGGAAGGAGCAATTGCATCGAAGTGGGGCGTCTCCGACAACAACCGCAAGGCGAAGTTCTATCGGCTCACGAAGACGGGCCGGCGGCAGCTTGCCTCCGAAAGGCGTCAGTGGGAACAGACCACCGAGATCATCGCCGCGTTCTTCGCCGCATCGGGCGAACAGCCATGAAGGCCCTACGTCGTCTCTGGTCAAGGCTCACGGGCGCCTTGGTGGGCCATCGCCGGGAAGCCGATCTCCGTGACGAGATGCAGTCTCACATCGAGATGCAGACCGAGGACAATCTCCGCACCGGCATGAGCCCCGCCGAAGCCCGCCGACAAGCCCCCCTGAAGTTCGGCAACGTCGAGTTAGCCAAAGAAGAGTATCGTGACCGCCGCGGCCTACCAGCCATGGAAACCTTCGTCCGCGATATCCGCTACGCCGTTCGCGGGCTAAGGCGCTCTCCAGAGTTCACTCTGGTCGCCATACTGACCTTGGCTCTAGGCATCGGAGCGAACACGGCAATCTACAGCTTCTTGGATGTCCTGCTCATGCGATCGCTCCCCGTCGACGCCCCTGAACAGCTCGTTCTGGTCGGAGTTTCATCGCAACAAGGGCAAACTACCACTCGGCACTCCTGCCCGCTCTACGAAAATCTTCGCGCCGACGCCGGTTTTGCCGGCCTCTTTGCCGAATACTCCTGGTTCACGGGAATGACGTTTGGTGAGCGCACCGATCGAGTCAAGGTCAACTTCGTCACCGGCTCATATTTCAAAGTACTCGGAGTCGATGCGTCAGTGGGCCGTACTTTCACGCTTGAGGATGACCAGACCAACGGCGACCATTTCGTTGCCGTTCTGGAGCATGGATTCTGGCAGCGGTGTTTCGGTGGGTCTCACGATATCGTTGGCCGTACGATTTGGCTCGCGGATCAACCCTTTACAGTGATCGGGGTCGCGGCACGCGGTTTCTCGGGGACGAACATAGGGATGGGAGACGCAGTCTGGGTTCCCCTCAGCACGATCCCTAAGGTGCGCGCCGGCTACGACGACTATCAGTCGGCGGGTATGTCGTGGCTACAGATGATCGCTCGCTTGTCTCCCGACGTGCCGGCCGAAGATGCCCGGGCGGCGGCGGATGTCGTATACAGACGGGCGCTGCAGCAGAGATTCGGCGAGTCCAAGAGCCTCACGCCGGAGCGCCGCCAGAGGTTGTTGGCGACCGAGGTCTTGCTGGAGCCTGGCGGCCGCGGACGATCCGAGCTTCGCTTCCGATATGAGAAGCCGCTCAGGATTCTCATGGTGGGCGTCGGGTTACTGTTGTTGATTGCATGCGCGAATGTGGCCAACTTGCTGCTGGCCAAAGCCGTTGTGAGGCAGCGTGAGATTGCGATCCGCCCCGCGGTGGGTGCCAGCAGGCTGAAATTGGTGCGTCAGCTCTTGACCGAAAGCATGCTGCTGTCGCTTCTGGGCGGTGCGTGCGGGGCTCTGCTGGCCTGGCCTTCCACGTACGCACTGAGCATGGTGCTGCGCTCCGACCCCGCCGCTGGGGAATCGATTCTCATCCAACCCGATGCGCGAATCCTCGCCTTGACGGCGCTTGTCTCCGCCCTGGCGGCCATCGCATTCGGGTTGCTTCCCGCGCTTCGCTCTACTCACCAGGACCTGAGTTTGGCTTTGAAGGGAGTTTCGAGGTCCGGCGCTGGTGGCTTCTCGCGCTGGCACTTGAGAGACGGCCTGGTAGTGGGCCAAATCGCCTTGACCCTGCCGTTACTCTTAGGTGCCGTGCTCATTGTGCAAACTCTGCGGAATCTCTACGAAACAGATCTTGGTTTCGCCCGCGAGAATGTGCTGCAAGCTTCGGTGAATCCTATGAGTGTGGGGTACAGCCGGGACGAAACCACTTCCTTTTTCCGGCGGCTCATCCAGAGGGTTCGGGCGGAACCCGGTATCGTCTTCGCGACGATTGCTAACGCTGGAGGGCTACTGGGTGATGAGTACATACGTGTGTTCTCCGTGGAGGGCCATCAACCCGCCCCTGGTGAAGGAGTCTTTCCGAGGGTGAGTTCCATTGGCTCGGACTATTTCAAGACTCTCGGAGTCCCCTTGGTTCGTGGCCGCGGATTCGAGGAAAGCGACTACGGGGAGAGCGCTCCGAAGGTGGCCGTTGTTAACGAAGCGATGGCACGTCAGTACTTCGAAACAGCTCAAGTCGTCGGCCGGAAACTTGGTTACGGAAAGAAACCAAACATCGACATTGTTGGCGTTGTCAGAGACTCCAAATACGGTTCCATCCGTGAGGAGCCTGCCCGATTGTGTACCTCCCGTATCCAGCAATGTCCTTTGGCGGGATGACGATCTACCTACGGGCCACAGGCAACCCAGCGGAATGGGCCCGGACACTCCAGCGAGAGGTGCGTGAGATAGACAGCCGCCTGCCCGTTTTCAACCTGAAAACGATGACCGCCAACATTGATGACAGCCTGCGTTTGGAGCGCTTCTTGGCGGGATTGACCAGTGGGTTCAGTCTTCTGGCGCTACTGCTGACGGCTGTCGGGATCTACGGCGTGACTCATTACTCCGTCAGGCAGCGAACCCACGAGTTGGGAATCCGGTGGGCCATCGGGGCACAGGATTCGGACATCCTGACATTGGTCTTACGCGGCGGCTTGACCGTGACAGCGATTGGAGTGTCGATTGGGGTCGCGGGGAGTTTAGCGCTAGAACGGCTACTGGAGAGCCAGTTGTACGGGATCACGCCGACGGATGGAGTTACGTATGCGGTTGCGGCGCTCTTCTTGATATTGGTCGCAGCGGCGGCTTGCTACGTGCCAGCGAGAAGGGCAACGCAGGTTGATCCCATGACAGCCCTGCGGCACGAGTGAGAGTCGTCGGGAGATCCCGGAATTCACCGGCTCAGGAATGCAAACAACGCCGGTAGGCCGTAGAACAGCACCAGAACGTAGATGATCGCCCAGCGGCGTGACTTGCTGGCGATGCCGGCAAACCACTCGGCCAGCCGTAGCGGAATGGCGCGGATCGCCGGGATCGGGTAGATCGTCACCATGCCGGTTAGGTTGAACAGGAGGTGTACGAGTGCGATCGCAACGCCGGCTTGCGCGTTGACACCCGAGACCGCCATCGAGGCCAGCAAAGCGGTGACCGTCGTCCCAATATTCGCCCCCAGGGTGATGGGAAACGCTTGCTGCAGGGTCAACAGTCCGGCCCCGGCGAGGGGGACGAGTAGCGACGTGGTGATCGAGCTCGATTGGACCATCACGGTGACGACCGCGCCGACCAGAATCGCTAGCACCGCGTTGGCCCCGAGAAACCGCGTCACGAATCCCTCAACCTGCGACTCCATCGCGGTACGCATCACGCGAACCAGGAACACCAGCGCGACCACGATGAGGACCCCGCTGCCGATGGCTATGAAGGCCCCTCGCGGGGGGCCACTCTCTATCAGTGTTTCCGCCATCCAGTGCAGCGGGTACGCGCCCAAGCTGAGAACTCCCTTTAAGGGACTGTCGTAGTCCACGCCACCCATGCCCGACGCAAAGCCCGACAAGTTTGTCGCGAGGCCTTGGAGAAAACCCGTGCTAAGTTCCAGCGGCAACAGGATGGCCACCGTCAGGAAGTTGAAGAAGTCATGGCAGGTCCCGACAGCGAATGCTCGCCGAAATTCGTCGCGCCGCGCCATGTGGGCGAGTGAGACGGCGGTGTTCGTCACCGTCGTCCCAATGTTGGTTCCCATGATCATCGGGATGGCGTTCTCGATCGGCAGCGGGTTCTCCGGCGCGGCGACAAGACCCACGATCATCGATGTCGAAACCGATGAGCTTTGGACCAACGTCGTTGCGAGGATGCCGACCATTAGAGCCACGAAGGGATTCTCCGTTGCGCGGAAGAAGGAATCCACCAAGTCGCGGCCCAGCAGTTTGAAACCGTCGCCTAGCCCTTTGACGCCCGTCAGGAAGAGAAACAGCAGCAGGCCGACAATCAATATCCTGAGGGCGAGCTGGACGGAACTCTCCGCCGTTGATGAAACGCTCATCGGGCCCACCTAGGTCGCATCCAACAATCCACCGGCAGCAGGGAAGCTGATGCAGTCGTTGTCACAAGCCGGGGATATCGTTCCGCTCAAACAGAAGCTTACAGGATTTCTTCCACTAAGACTGGGAGTGGATCGCCGGCGGTGGGCGCCGCGGGCTCTTCGGGGTCTTGATCCAGGAAGCGGCGGTCAAGCAGCCGCGGAGTATCGATGTGCTGCAGCGCGGACAGTATGTTCTCGAGGACGTGAGGGTTCTCCCGCTTCGTCTCGGCGAGAAAGCCGCGAACCTTTTCGCGCACTGTCCCCGTCTTGTGAGAGCACCCACACGGGGTGATGGGAATCGACTTCTGCTCCGCGTAGCTCACCGTGACGTCTTCCGAAACATACACGAGCGGACGAATGAGCCGGAAATCTCCCGAACGCGAATGCGTCACCGCAGGCAGCATGCTGAGCCGGCCGGTGTAGAGCGTATTGCGTAGCAGCGCTTCACAGAAGTCGTCCTGCGTATGGCCGAGTGCAACAACGTTCGCGCCCAGTTCCGAGGCGATGTCGTAGACAGCACGGCGGCGATAACGGCTGCACAGATCACATCCGTGGTCCGGTTGCTCTGCAAGCAGGCTGAACGACGGCTCGTCGCGATAATAGATCCACTCGATACCGCGGGCTTTCATGTAGTCCCCCAGCGGCTCGATCGGACGTACTAACTTGCCCTGTTCCACCGTGAAGGCATGCAGGCTGTAACGAATCGGCGACTTCCTTTGCAAAAGCAGCAGAGCGTCGAGCAGCGCCTGGGAACCCTTGCCGCCAGACACGCCGATTGCGACCCGATCCCCCTCGCGGATCATGCTATAGTCGTGGATCGCTTTGCCAACACGGCGTAGAGTGTCTTCTGGAAGTCCATGAAGGCACCAGTTTTACGTGGGCTTGTAGGGTCCGCCGAAAAGGTTTGAGAAGGTGGTGGGGGACAGCCCGTTTGAGTGTCTCATTATACCTTCCTCGTCTGGTGGATTTCAAGAATGTTTGCCTCCCCTGTTGGTGGGGTTGTGATTACGTGGCGGGACCGATCACCACAAAGGGGTTGAATCGATGACGAAGTTTCTCCCGCGGCTGGCACTGCTCAGTTGCCTGCTCGCCGGCTCGCTTTTCGCGCAATACGATCTGCTGCTCAAGGGCGGCCACGTGATCGATGCCCGGAACGACATTGACGGGCTTAAGGATGTCGCCATCAAGGACGGCCGGATCGCAGCGGTGGCGGACAGTATCGACACCTCGAAGGCCGAGAAAGTCGTCGATGTCAGCGGTCTCTACGTCACCCCGGGACTCGTCGACATTCATGTCCACGTCTACGCCGGGACCGGCATGAAGGGCGCCTACTCGGGCGACAATAGTGTCTATCCGGACGGCTTCTCATTCCGCTCCGGCGTCACGACGATGGTCGACGTCGGCAGCTCGGGTTGGCGCAACTTCCCCGACTTCAAGCAGCGCGTCATCGACCGCGCTCAGACGCGCGTGCTCTCGATGCTCAACATCGTGGGCAAAGGTATGGGCGGCGGCGAAATCGAGCAGAACCTGGATGATATGGACGCCGACGCCACCGCCAAGATGGCCAAGCAGTATCCCGACACGATCGTCGGCGTCAAATGCGCTCACTACGCCGGTCCCGAATGGGACCCGGTCGAGCGCGCCGTCGCAGCTGGCACGAAGGCTGATATCCCCGTCATGGTCGACTTCGGCTACTTTCGCGAAGAGCGGCCGTTTGAGGAACTCGTCACCAAGAAGCTGCGGCCTGGCGATATGTATACGCACACTTATCTCGGACGCGTCCCCCTGCTCGATGAGAACAATAAGCCGCGCCCTTATCTGTTTGAAGCGCAGAAGCGCGGCGTGAAGTTCGACGTGGGTCACGGCGGCGGCAGTTTTTGGTGGTTTCAAGCCGTTCCCTCCGTCAAGAACGGTTTCATCGCCGATTCCATTTCGACCGATCTGCACATAGGAAGCATGAACACCGGAATGAAGACCATGGCGAATGTGATGTCGAAGTTCCTGGCACTCGGCCTGCCCCTAGCTGACGTCGTCCGCAAATCTACGTGGGAACCGGCCCGGCAGATCAAGCGCACGGACCTGGGCCACTTGAGCGTCGGCGCCGGCGCCGATGTTGCCGTGTTCCGGCTGGACAAAGGGGAGTTCGGATTTCTCGATGTCCGTGGAGCGCGCAACATGGGAGATCAATTACTTAGCTGCGAGTTGACATTGCGGGACGGCAGCGTCAAGTGGGATTTGAACGGGCGTGCTGGTACACCTTGGCAAGAGGCCCAGGGAAGTACCCCCTAGTCTTGCCCGCTGCCGATCGATCGGAAGTACACTGAGGCGGTTTGGAGATGCATCGAATATGAAGAGTCTGGCTGTAGTAATCGGTTTGGCGCTGGCGGTAACCGCCGCGGCCCAAACACCGTATGACATTCTGCTCAAGGGCGGTCATGTGATCGACCCGCGCAATGATCTCAACGCCGCGAGGGATGTTGCTGTCAAAGACGGCAAGATCGCCCGCGTCGAGGCGAACATTCCCGCATCCGAGGCGGCGAAAGTCGTCGATGTCTCCGGGCTTTACGTCACTCCTGGACTGATCGACCTTCACGTCCATGTCTATGCGGGCACCGGCGCCCGGCGCGGTTATAACGGAGACAGTAGCATCTACCCGGACGGCTTCACGCTCCGCTCGGGCGTGACCACGGTGGTCGACGTCGGCAGCTCCGGCTGGGAGCAGTTCGAGGATTTCAAAGACCGCGTGATCGCTCGCTCGAAGACCCGAGTGCTCTCGATGCTCAACATCGTCAGCGCGGGCATGACGAGCGGTCCGGAAGAGCACGACACCAGCGAGTTCGACCCCGAGGCTACGGCCAAGATGGCGAAGAAATATCCGGGCGTGATCGTCGGCGTCAAGAGTGCGCACTATCGTCACCCGGATTGGACGTCCGTGGAGAAGGCCGTCGAAGCCGGCACGCTCGCCGACATACCGGTCATGGTGGATTTCGGGTCGAACTATCCCGACGCGCGCCCACTGGCTGACCTGTTGACGAAGAAGCTTCGCCCCGGCGACATCTACACACACTGCTTTGCCGGAAACCGCGACGAACTCCTCTACGAGACCGGCAAGATCAATCCCGGCATGTTCGCCGGCCGTGAACGCGGCGTCAAGTTTGATGTCGGGCACGGTGGCGGCAGCTTCCGTTGGGATGTCGCCGTAGCTGCTCTCAAACAAGGCTTCCCGCCGGACTCGATCTCAACCGATCTGCACGTCGGCAGCATGAACCGCGGCATGCAAACCATGATTCGGACTGTCTCGAAGATCTACAACCTCGATGTGCCGCTTTACGACGTGATCAAAATGTCGACTAGCAACCCCGCCAATCAGATCAAGCGCACCGACCTGGGGCACCTCAGCGTCGGGGCCGTGGCCGACATCGCCGTGATCCGTGATGAGCGTGGGACGTACGGATTCGCCGACTCGCGCGGAGCCCGTTATACGGGGTCGAAGTTGTTGGTCAGCGAACTGACCCTGCGCGAGGGGGACGTGGTTTGGGACTTGAACGGACTTGCGGGCGTCCACTGGAAGGACGTGCGGGAGCGCCGCCGAGGTCAGGGCCGCGGACGCCGAAGGGGGCAACGTTGATTAGGAGTAACGCAGCAGGAAATACCACCATGAAAACCATTCACCTTCTCGTCGCGCTTCTGCTTACGTCCGCCGTTCTCAGCGCGGACGCCCCCTACGAACTGCTGCTGAAGGGCGGTCACGTTCTCGATCCGAAGAACAATCTCAACGCCGTGATGGATGTAGCCATCAGCGACGGTAAGATCGCTCGCGTCGCTCCCCGTATCGATCCCATCGAAGCCCGCCAGACAGTCGATGTCTCCGGCTTTTATGTGACGCCCGGCCTAGTGGACATCCATACTCACGTCTACGCGGGCACCGGCATGCGCGGCGCCTATTCAGGAGACAACAGCGTCTATCCCGACGGGCACAGCTTCCGAGCCGGCGTCACCACAGTCGTTGACGTGGGCAGTTCGGGCTGGCGTAATTTCGAGGACTTCAAGGACCGTGTCATTGATCGTCAACGGACGCGCATCCTCGTGATGCTGAATATCGTCGGCAAAGGAATGGGCGGCGGCCCGATTGAGCAGAATACTGACGACATGGACGCCACCGCCACCGCCGAGATGGCCAAGAAGTATCCCGATACCATCGTGGGCGTGAAGACCGCGCACTTCCGCGCGCCCAACTGGATTGCGGTCGATCGTGCCGTCGAGGCCGGCAAGTTGGCCGACATTCCGGTGATGGTGGACTTCGGTTCGTTTACCGACGAGCGGCCCTTCGAGGAACTCGTCACAAAACGCCTCCGGCCTGGTGATATGTACACGCACATGTACTTGGGATCAGTCCCCTTACTCGACGCCAACGGCAAAGTGCGGCCCTATCTGCATGAAGCCCGCAAGCGCGGTGTGAAGTTTGACGTTGGCCACGGTGGCGGCAGCTTTCAGTGGAAGCAGGCCATCCCCGCAATTCAGCAGGGTTGGATCCCCGACTCGATCTCGACTGACTTGCATATCTCGAGCATGATTAGGGGCATGAAGGATATGACGAACGTCATGTCGAAGATACTGAACCAGGGCATCTCCATCTACGATGTCGTCGAGATGTCAACCTGGAATCCTGCCCAGCAGATTAAGCGGACCGAGTTCGGTCACCTCAGCGTCGGAGCCGTGGCCGATGTCGCGGTACTGGGTATTGAGCGAGGTGAATTTGGCTTTCTGGATGTACGCAACGGACGCTTCGAGGGCGACAAGAAGATCACGGCTGAGATGACCATCCACAACGGTCGCGTTGCATGGGATATGAATGCCCGAGCCGGCCAGGACTGGCAGAATCTCTACCGGATCGAGCGTTACCAGCGTGCACGGGCTCGCCGTCGTTCGGCACGCACCCGATAAGGAAACCGAGTCAGGAACCGCCACTATGAAACTCTCTACTTTGCTGCTTGGACTTCTCCTGCTGCCCGGCTTGTTGGGGGCCCAGACCTACGACCTGCTGCTGAAGGGCGGCCACGTCGTCGATCCGCGCAACGGAATCAACGGGCCGATGGACGTTGCGGTCACAGGGAACAAGATTGCCCGTGTGGCCGATAGCATCAACCCGTCCGACGCCAAGAAGACGGTCGACGTCTCTGGCCTCTACGTGACGCCCGGACTCATCGACATCCACGTCCACGTCTACACCGGAACCGGCAACAAGAACTCCTACACCGGTGACCGCAGTGTGTACCCGGATGGTTTCACCTTGCGCAGCGGCGTGACGACCGTCGTTGATGCCGGCAGTTCGGGCTGGATGAACTTTCCCGACTTCAAGGATCGTGTCATCGACATCTCGAAGACGCGGGTCCTCGCGCTGCTCAACATCGTGGGCAAGGGTATGGCGGGCCGTAGCGACATCGAGCAGGACACATCCGACATGGACCCCAAGGCCACAGCGAAGAGAGCCAAAGAGTTCCCGGACACGGTCGTCGGAATCAAGTCAGCGCACTTCGCCGGGCCGGAATGGACATCGGTCGACAGCGCCGTGCAAGCCGGCAAGCTGGCGGACCTGCCCGTGATGATTGACTTCGGGACGTTTCAAGAGGCACGGCCCTTCCAGGAACTCGTGCTCGACCACCTACGGCCCGGCGACATCTATACCCACGGATACAAGCGCCAGGTTCCCTACATTGGCGAGGACGGAATGCTCCTCCCCTATCTCGCACAGGCCCGCAAGCGCGGCATCAAGTTCGATGTCGGCCACGGCGGCGGCAGCTTCTCGTGGAAGAACGCCGTGCCGGCTATTCGGCAAGGCTTCTGGCCCGATTCGATATCGACGGACCTGCACATCGGCAGCATGAACGCCGGCATGAAAGACATGACCAACGTCATGTCGAAGATTCTCAGCCAGGGCGTGCCGCTCTACGACGTCATCAAGATGTCCACGTCAAACCCGGCCGCGCAGATCAAACGCACCGAGTTCGGCCACCTTAGTGAAGGTGCCGGCGCCGACATCGCCGTTCTGCGGCTCGACCACGGCCACTTCGGTCTCGTGGACGCCCAGAGAGCCCGTTTCGAATCGACCAAACTGCTGGTGTGTGAAATGACGATCCGTGATGGCCAAGTGGCCTGGGATCTCAACGGCCGAACCGCTACCGACTACCGCAAGGCCTATGGCTTGATGTAGTGTTGCCCAAGCTGACCGATTCGCGCAAAACCCAAGGATGTTCCACTTCATGACGAAACTTGCATGCTCTTGCCTTCTCACTCTCGTTGTCCTACTTGCGGCCTGCGGAGGCGGCGAAGCCCCTCTCCCTGAGTCTTACGCGATGCTTCTCAAGGGCGGGCACGTCATTGACCCGAAGAACGCGATCAGCGCCCCGATGGATGTGGCGATCAGCGACGGCAAGATCGTCGCCGTCCGCGAGAACCTACCCGAAGACCGCGCCGAGAAAGTTGTCGATGTCACCGGCCTCTACGTCGCACCGGGACTCATCGACATCCACGTCCACGTCTACACCGGAACCGGCAACAAGAACTCCTACACCGGTGACCGCAGTGTGTACCCGGATGGTTTCACCTTGCGCAGCGGCGTGACGACCGTCGTTGATGCCGGCAGTTCGGGCTGGATGAACTTTCCCGACTTCAAGGATCGTGTCATCGACATCTCGAAGACGCGGGTCCTCGCGCTGCTCAACATCGTGGGCAAGGGTATGGCGGGCCGTAGCGACATCGAGCAGGACACATCCGACATGGACCCCAAGGCCACAGCGAAGAGAGCCAAAGAGTTCCCGGACACGGTCGTCGGAATCAAGTCAGCGCACTTCGCCGGGCCGGAATGGACATCGGTCGACAGCGCCGTGCAAGCCGGCAAGCTGGCGGACCTGCCCGTGATGATTGACTTCGGGACGTTTCAAGAGGCACGGCCCTTCCAGGAACTCGTGCTCGACCACCTACGGCCCGGCGACATCTATACCCACGGATACAAGCGCCAGGTTCCCTACATTGGCGAGGACGGAATGCTCCTCCCCTATCTCGCACAGGCCCGCAAGCGCGGCATCAAGTTCGATGTCGGCCACGGCGGCGGCAGCTTCTCGTGGAAGAACGCCGTGCCGGCTATTCGGCAAGGCTTCTGGCCCGATTCGATATCGACGGACCTGCACATCGGCAGCATGAACGCCGGCATGAAAGACATGACCAACGTCATGTCGAAGATTCTCAGCCAGGGCGTGCCGCTCTACGACGTCATCAAGATGTCCACGTCAAACCCGGCCGCGCAGATCAAACGCACCGAGTTCGGCCACCTTAGTGAAGGTGCCGGCGCCGACATCGCCGTTCTGCGGCTCGACCACGGCCACTTCGGTCTCGTGGACGCCCAGAGAGCCCGTTTCGAATCGACCAAACTGCTGGTGTGTGAAATGACGATCCGTGATGGCCAAGTGGCCTGGGATCTCAACGGCCGAACCGCTACCGACTACCGCAAGGCCTATGGCTTGATGTAGTGTTGCCCAAGCTGACCGATTCGCGCAAAACCCAAGGATGTTCCACTTCATGACGAAACTTGCATGCTCTTGCCTTCTCACTCTCGTTGTCCTACTTGCGGCCTGCGGAGGCGGCGAAGCCCCTCTCCCTGAGTCTTACGCGATGCTTCTCAAGGGCGGGCACGTCATTGACCCGAAGAACGCGATCAGCGCCCCGATGGATGTGGCGATCAGCGACGGCAAGATCGTCGCCGTCCGCGAGAACCTACCCGAAGACCGCGCCGAGAAAGTTGTCGATGTCACCGGCCTCTACGTCGCACCGGGACTCATCGATCTCCACGCGCATGTCTACGCCGGCACCGGGATTCCCGGTGTGCTGACGGGCGACAGCAGCGTCTACCCCGACCACTTCAGTTTTCGCTCCGGCTGCACCACGCTTGTCGATGTCGGCAGTTCCGGCCAGCGGAACTTCGAAGACTTCAAGGACCGCGTGATCGACAGGTCCAAGACGAGAGTGCTCGTAATGCTCAACGTCGCTGGGGGCGGCATGGGGGTTGACGGCGAGAACGATCCCGCCGACATGGAGCCTGAAAAGATTGCCGCGATGATCAAGAAGCACCCGGAAACGATCGTCGGCATCAAGACTGCGCACTATTCCGGCCCCGAGTGGGTTTCGGTTGAGCGCGCCGTCGAAGCGGCGAACCTCGCCGACGTTCCCGTCATGGTTGACTTCGGTGGCAATCATCCCGAGGCACGTCCCATCGGCGAACTCTTTCTCGAGAAGCTCCGCCCCGGCGACATCTATACCCACATGTATTCGGGCCGGCGCGTCGAACTCACCGAGGAAGGGAAGATCAACACCTCAATGTTCAAGGGCCGTGAGCGCGGCATTATTTTCGACATCGGCCACGGCGGCGGCAGCTTTACTTGGCGCGTCGCTGTTCCGGCTTATGAGGAGGGCTTTCCGCCCGACACGATCTCGACCGACCTTCACACCGGCAGCATGAACGCCGGGATGAAGGATCAGACCAATGTCATGTCGAAGATTCTGAACCTCGGCTCATCGATCGAAGACGTCGTCCGTATGTCGACCTGGAAGCCGGCTCAAGTTATCAAGCGCACCGAGCTCGGTAATTTGAGCGAGGGTGGCATCGCGGACGTGGCGGTCCTGCGGCTCGACGAAGGTGACTTCGGGTTCCTCGACACAAAGAGAGTCACCCGCAAAGGCGACAAACTGCTGACCGCCGAACTAACAATCAAAGACGGTAAGGTCGAGTGGGACCTCAACGGCCGCGCGGGTGAAGACTGGGAAACCTTCTACGCGAAGGAAGAGAACCGCGTGGATCGTTAAACTTGTAAGCTCACTGGCAGAGCCGTGCGCCTACAGGTAGATCCTGCTTAGTCGGTTGGCGCGCCGGTATTCACTGGCATTTCAGCACTTAGCGACTTCAAGAACTCTTCGAGGTCTGTGCGCTCCTGGCCCGTCAAGTGGTCGAGTTCCTTGAGGTCTTTGTCGCGCCATTCGTTCGAGTTTCCAGCGCCGATGTAGAAGTCGATCACTTCTTTCAGCGTCTTCAAACTGCCATCGTGCATGTAGGGTCCGCTCTCGGCGATGTTGCGCAGCCCGGGCGTCTTGAAAGCTCCACGGTCGGCTTCGTTCTTGGTCACTTCGTAACGACCTTGGTCCGCCAGCGTGCCGTCGATGTTGGCCCCGACGCCTAAGTTGTGAAACTTGTCGTCGGTGAACAGGGCATGGTCTTCTTCCATTGCGTGGCAGACTTCGCAGTTGCCTTTCGCGGGATCACGGAACACTTCGAGGCCTCGCTTGGCGGACTCGCTAAGAGCGTCTTCCTCGCCGCCATACTCGAAACGGTCGAACGCGGAGTTGCCGCTCAGGACTGTGCGCTCAAACGTGGCGATTGCTTTCCCGATCCGTTCGTAGGTGATGTCGCCGGACCCGAAGGCCTTCTCGAACTCCGCGACGTAGCTCGCATCCTCGGCTAGCTGCTTTTCAACGGCCTCCAGCGTATTCGCCATCTCAACCGGGGCCTGAACCGGTCCTGCGGCCTGATCCTCAAGACTTGGTGAACGGCCATCCCAAAACTGAGTCGAGAAGTACGCCGTATTGATCACGGTCGGTGCCTGCCGGCCACCCTTCTGGCCGTCTACTCCGCTCGAAAACTGATCTGGATCCGCGAAGCCCGCGTCCGGCCGGTGGCATGACGCGCAAGCGATTGAGTCGTCGACTGAAAGCCGCACATCGTAATAGAGCCGACGGCCCAGGGCAATCGTCTCCGCGGTCGCAGGGTTGTCGGCTGGTGTGGGAACTGGAGGCAGCCCGAGTGGAGCTTCGATCTCGATCGGCTCGCCCACCGGCATCGATGAGACCGGGCTTTCCGGTTCCGGTGCGGAACCGCAGGAAATCAAAGAGATTGCGCAGACCGATAAGAGCGCAAAGCGAACTATCCAGGAACGATTCAGTGACATTTATTTCTCCGGGCTGGGACCGCGAAGGTGCGGCACCTACGAAAACTAAGTTTCCATAGTGGTGGCTACCGCGCGCTTTGTCAATACAGAGGGAGTAGAGGGAGCTATTCCGGGATACGTCCGCAAGTGGAGTGCAGGGGCTGAAGAGGGCCACTTATGTGACCGGAGATTCCATCGAGGGGGCCCTTGCAGGGCCGCGGGCACGGCATGCCGTGCCCCCTACGTTGTCCAACCTCGGGTCGGCGTTGCGTGGCGGAGTATCTACTCGTCCGCGTGCCCGTAGACGACGATGCCGATCGGCTCTCCAACGGTTTTCAGGTCGACGACCCACTGATCCAGATCGTTTTGCCAGACGTGTGGGCCGGCGGCGTCGCTATCGGCGAGTTGGGCCCGCGCGACCGTGGGGTGGGAATTCCCGACCTTGTAGCTCAACTCGACCAAGTCATCGAATGAGTAGTTCACCGCTGCCTCGGTGTCGGCGGCGGCCGGCGTCAACAGGACGAAGTCTCTGCTCGGCGCCGCGCCCATGTGGTCGCCATCTTCTGGATGCAGGCCGTAGCGCAAGGTATATACGCCGGCGGGAATGTGCTGCTCACGATAGTCCGATCTGTTGTCGGGGAAATGAGCAAGTCCTACCAGCGCGCCTTCAGGGATCGTTTCAAACCGGATACCGAACCCTGATACGGGATCGCCTTCGAACGCCGCCTTGCGGCCCCAAAACTCCGCGGCAACCTTTCCATCCGGGCCTTTGACGCGAACGCCGTCCGCATGCAGCATGGCCGTTACGGCTTCGGGAACCCCATCTGCCGGAGGCGCACCCGCCGATTCAGCAGAGAAATCCGCCGCCAGCGCCGGAAGAGCAATCAGAAGGGCCAAGCCGATGTAGATGGTTCGAAGGGTGTTTGTTCTCATATGAAACTATCCTCTCTCTACAAACCTACGTGTGAAACATCACACAGGTTACGTCGAGTGGGCGGGAGTGCACTTGCAAGAAGCGAAAGAAAGGGGGTCGCACCGGCGACCCCTCTCTCTGTAGGTATTCGTTCGCGGCCGCGTCAGGTCGACTTCAGTCGCTGACCGTTTCGTTCAACTGAAAGGTGCCGATGAAAGCGTTGCTACGGTTGTACTCATTGAAGCGAACGCCCAGCCCTTCTCCGGAGAACCGTGCCTGTAGGCCGAACGCGGCCATGGCGTGGTCAAGTTTGACCAGCGGCGTGAAGTAGAGATCATCGAGATGGCAAAGCGAATCGCTCTCGAAGATTGCCCGCGTCCGGACCTTCACCAGATCGCCGACCTCCACGGTCGCCTGCTTGGCATGCATGCCGCCTTCGAAACTCATCGAGATCGGAGCGGCCGTGCGGTTCGTAACCGTCTCGAGCAACTCGCCGCCCATTGCCTTGGCGAAGCTTTCGAGGGCGACGCGCTGTTCGTCGGATGCCTGCTCGTCGAAAATCAATACGGCCTTCGCCGGGTAGGGGCTATGGAAAGGATCACCCAAGGTGCTGCTCGCCTTCACGACCGCCACTACGCCAAGTCCGTCGAGCACGACGTTGTTCCAGCTTCCTTCGTCGATCCGCCAGGTCATCACGGCTAGATCGCCGACCAACCCTATCTCCGAGTTGGCGAAGCAGTGTGAAGTGTAAACCTCAGCGTTCCGGGCTTCCACGTAGGTACCCCGGATGTCGGCCGCGCCGGCCGTTGCCGCGACAATCAGCGACAGTACGATCAAGCTTGCGAAACGAAACCCCTTCATGATGTCCTCCCTGGTCGATATCCGTAACTACAGGTTGTCAGACTAACGCTCAGTCTACTATAGGCTCCGCCGGATCGAGGTAAAAAACTTACTGTGGATCGAAGCACGACCGCGATGCCGTACACGTTTGCAGACTCACGACATCACCGTCAGGACCGACGCAATTCTGGGAGTAGACGCACCAGAAGTTGCTGCCGTCGGCGTCTTCCGGCGTCTTCTCTTCCTCGGTGGCGATGAACATCCCCTTCCACCGCAAAGCGTCGCAGCGGGGCCCCATCGGCTTGAATGGTGGTGCTACTTGCATAAGTTGATCGGGGCGTAGCTTCGCGCTACGCCCCAGAATGTTCTCTCGTTCTAACCGGTGGCTTGTAGAATCGCCCGTTTCACGGCCACCCGCGCCAACTGCACCTTATGCTTATTGCGGCTGAGCGGCGTCGCCGCCGAGACTGCGGCTTTGGCTGCTTCCATGGCTGTCGCTTCGGAAACCGCTTTGCCCGTCAGGGCGCGTTCGGCATCGGACGAGCGCCACGGCGTCGGCGCCACGTGACCCAGCACGACACGCGCGCTTTCGACCGTATTGCCGCTCATCTTCAAGGCGACCGAAGCGGTGGCCAGGGGCCAGTCCATCAATTGCCGCTGCCGTACTTCGTAGGTCGCGCTCTTCACAGCGCCGCTAGGAATCGTGATCCCCGTCAACACTTGGTTCGGCTTCAAGGCCGTTTCCCGCTGGCCGTCGCTGGTCGGCGTCTGAAATAGTTTCTCGACCGCCATCTCTTCTTCGCCATCGGGTCCGGCCACGGTCACGGTCGCCCCGAGGGCGATGAGCGCCGGAGCCAAACTGGATGCGCTGACGAAGTAAGCCGGTCCCTTGTTGCCGAGGATGGCGTGATACTGGTTCTCGCCGTTCGGAATCAGAGCCTTCCCGTTGGAGTCCTTACCGAGCAAGCCGTATCCATTGCGGAAGTACCAGCAACGTGGCCGCTGCAATAGCTCTCCGCCGACGGTACCCATCGCCCGCATCTGCGGACTCGTGATGCCTTCCGCCGCTTGGCGAACGGCCGCCGGGACAGCACTAGCGCCGAGCAAGCCGGCGATCGTGGCTGTCGCGCCGACCTGTGAAGCGCTCACTCCGTTGAGCCCGGAGACGTTCTTCAGGCTCACCACCCGTTTCGGGGTGTGGATACGCTCTTTCAACAGACTCATCAAGTCGGTGCCGCCGGCAAGAATATCCGCCTCGCCCCAATTTGGGGAGAGCAAATCGACCGCCTCTTTGACGGAGTTGGGAGCTGCATATTCAAAGGCTTCCATTACGCCATACCTCCCTTTTTCTCAAGGGCCGCCAAGACTCTGTCCGGTGTTAACGGCACCGTGGACACTCGCGCCCCGATGGCATTGAACACCGCGTTCGAGATTGCAGCCATCGGTGAAATTGCCGGTGGCTCACCGAGGCCGATGACACCGCGGTCATCGTAGACCCCGGTCATCATGTGGACCACGAGTTCGCCAATATCGCCGACACCCGCCAACTTGTAGAACTCCATGTCGGCGTTCAGGTAGTCGCCGGTCATCTGGTCATAGACCCGCTCTTCCCAAAGAGCCGAGCAGATGCCCATGATCATTGCGCCGTAGACCTGGCTCTCAGCCAGCTTCAGATCGATGATCAGGCCGCAATCCTGAACGGCTACCATCTTGTTCATCTTGATGATGCCGGTTTCCATGTCGACGGAGACATCAGCGACTTGAACACCACCCACGCCGGAATCCGCGAGCTTACCGCCATCGCGATCAGGCTGGCTGCCCATCTCGGAGATGGTTTCCGTGCCGAGCTTGCGACAGGCCTTGGCCCATTCAATTCGCTTCTTCGGGTTCGACTTCAACTGAAGGAAGCCGCCCTTGGCTTCGATCTCATCGGGAGAAGAAGCACCCAGCTCCTCGGCGACGTTTGCCTTGAGCTTCTCGACCGCATTGACCGCCGCGCGCCGCGTTGACGACGAGACGCCGCCCACCGTTGTGCTGCCGCCTGATGCGCCCGAAGGCGGATACTTGCTGTCGCCGATCTTGACGTTGACCCGCGACACCGGCAGACCCACTGACTCCGCCAGCACCATCGCGATCACTGTCCGTGTGCCGCTGCCGAGATCCTGGCTGCCAAGTTCGGCCGAAACCGCGCCGTCCGGTTCGATGATCACTCGGCACTCACTGTCGTGCGGGCGCCCACCCCAGGTGTGAATCGACACGCCCAAACCGCGGCGCATATGTCCCGAGCCTTCACCCGGCTTGTGGTACTTGGCCTTCCAATCAATCAACTCCGCGGCCTTGTCAAGCTCGGTGCGATAGACGTCTGGGCTCTGTGTCAGGTCAGCGTTCTTCTTGAAGAACTCGATCGGGTCCATGTCCAGTTTTGCCGCCAAATCCGTCAATGCACCGTGCGTAATGACGGCGCACTGCGGATGGCGAGGCGCGCGCCAAGCGCGAGCCGGCCCCGTATTCGTCGCGACGTTCACGTGCCGGATCCGCTGATTCGGAGGCACGACGACGTACGGCAGCGCGGGGTTGCCGCCGCGGCCGACGCCGCTTGTTGACCAGCTCTCGACATCGAAAACAGTGAGGGTGCCATCCTTCTTAGTGCCCACTTTGACCTTGCCGTAATAGGAAGGCCGCCCACCCGCGACTTTCAACTCCTCATCGCGGTCGAGCATGATCTTCACCGGCCGGCCCGTCATCCGCGACAGCTTCGCCGCCGCGATGCCCCACGAATCGATGTTGAACTTCGATCCGAAGCCACCACCCATCACCGGGGTGATGACGTGGATGTCGCTCGGGCTGACCTTGGGCAAGGAGGGATCCGCGGAAAGGTTCTTCGCCAAGTCGGCGCCGATGCGGCCCACGGCTTGTGTCGAGGCCCACACCGTGATGTCCTTTTCGCCCTTCCAGTGCACCGTATTCCCATGGGGCTCTAAACAACAGTGCGTGATCGTTTCCACACCGTAGAACCCCTCGTGTGTGACGTCGGCTTCCGCGAGCGCCTTGGCCGGGTCGCCCTCATCCTTTTCCTGACCGGGGGCCACGCGGTTGCCCGCCTTGTCCAGGTCTTGTTCCTTGACGAGGTGCGTCAATACTTCGTATTCGACCTTGAACTTGGTGACGGCGTCGCGCGCGATTTCCTCTGTATCGGCGGCGATGGCGGCGATCTCAGCGCCAACCCACTGCACTTCGTCGCCGATGTCCTGAATCAGAACCACGCCGCGGACGCCTTTCATCTTTTCCGCGCCACTCGCGTCGATCTTGGTGATGCGGGCGTTGGCGTGGGGCGAGGTTACAAGCCGTCCGACGAGCAACCCTTCCGGATTGCGGTCGTAGGCGTACTTCGCGCGGCCCGTCGCTTTGTCGGGGCCGTCCAGTCGGGCGAAACGACTACCGATAACGCTGCGATCCGCAGCACTTGGCCAATCATATTTAGTAGCCACGGCGCTCTCCTTTCACTTCCTTCGCGGCGTCGAGAGCCGCCATGCGCACACCGACGTATGTGCCACAGCGGCAGATGTTGCCGCTCAACCCGGCTTCCACGTCAGCCTGGGAAGGATTCGGGTTGTGTTCGAGGAACGACTGGCAGGCCATCACGAAGCCAGGCGTACAGAACCCGCACTGCTGAGCGTCGTTCTTGACGAAACTCCGTGGCACCGGGTCGTTGGCCGACAAGCCTTCGATCGTCTGGATTTCACGTCCCTGGGCCTCGATTGCCAGCATCGTGCAGGCGTAGACTGCCTCGCCGTCGACCATCACGGTGCACGCACCGCAGGTCGCCCGATCGCAAACCTTCTTCGCGCCAGTCATGTCGAGGCGATTGCGCAGCGCGTCAAGCAAGGTGACTCGCGGCTCCGCTTCCAGAGTGTGGTTCCTTCCATTGATCTTGAGAGTCATCGACACCGCGCCGGGGCCGACGACATCGCCGAGGGCCGCTTCGGCTTCCGACGGCGTCAGGAGCGCTCCAGCCGCCCCGCTTCCCACGCCCACGCCTTGAATAAACGTGCGTCGTGAAAAGCCGTTGGGCTGCTGAGTGTCCTGGGGACTTTCCGTGGGTTTTTTCGAACTCACCAGACACCTTCCTTCGCCTCAAACTCGCCCTGAAAATTGGGGTTTCGGCTACTGGACGTTCATGCAGACGGTAATACTATATCAAATCCCCGGAGCGCGCTCGGACCGCTGCCACGTAAACTCCGGTGACCTTTCCGGGAAAGGAGAAAGATGTCTGAGATGGAGTTAGTTCAGGCTGCCCCGAAGGAATTGATAACGGTCGATCGTTGCCGCCACGCCCACCTGCTTCCCGGAAGCAACTTGGTTATCCAGCCGGACCACGTGGCCGCGGCGGCGCAATTTCACGCCCTGCTCTTGGCCGACGCCCTCCTGCAGTGTGACGAGGAATTCGATGGCCGCTCCCGGCTCGACCGAACCGTCCAAGACGAAATAGGCGCCCTTTGCGCTGAGGTTGCGCATGCGGCCCCGTAGTTGCACTTCGTCTCGCCGGATGCGGACCACGTCGCAACCTAGCGTGAGGAGATATCGTTGCGATCTCCGGCGATCTTTGCTCTCGGTCGTTGTCACGCTACTCCAATACAGAAATTCACAGAAGTATTTGGAACACAAAGCTACCATACTGGCGACGCATCGCGCCACTTAGACCGCGCTGCAAAGAGCATCGGCTGCGCGGGTACGTCACAGGCAGCTTCGTCCCGCTACGTGTTAACATCATCGAAACTCCTTTTGGCAAGCCCGCGCCGCTGTTTACCCCTTTAGAACATATGCCTGTTACTTCCTCGACTCCACTTCTTCAAACCAATATCGACGGTCTCGAACCGATTGCGCGCGGCAAGGTCCGCGACATCTACGACGCCGGCGACAACTTGCTTTTTGTAGCGACTGATCGCATCTCGGCCTTCGATGTCGTGCTGCCGAACGGCATCCCGCACAAGGGCGAGGTGTTGACCAAGCTCTCGATGTTCTGGTTCGACTTTCTCAAGGATGTCGTCCCGACCCACTTCGTCACGGCCAACGTCGATGAATACCCCGAGAACCTGCGTGCGCACAAGGATCAGCTTGACGGGCGCTCGATGCTCGTCAAGAAGCTTGATATGGTGCCGATCGAATGCGTCGCACGCGGCTACGTCTCGGGCTCGGGTTGGAAGGACTACCAGAAGACGGGCGCGGTCTGCGGTGTGAAACTGCCCGACGGTTTGCGGATGAACGGCTTGCTTGCTGAACCGATCTTCACTCCCGCCACCAAGGCCGAGACCGGTCATGACGAGAATATCTCCTTTGAGCGCGCCGCCGAGGTCATCGGCCAGGATCTTTGCGCGAAGCTCCGGGATTTGACACTCGATATCTTCTCGCGCGCCGGTCAACACGCGCTCGCCCGTGGCCTCGTGCTTGCCGATACGAAGTTCGAGTTCGGCCAACTCAACGGCGAGATCGTTCTCGGCGACGAAGTCCTGACGCCCGATTCCTCCCGCTACTGGCTGCTTGAGTTCTATCAGGCCGGCAAGCCCATGCCGTCGTACGACAAGCAGTTCGTCCGCGACTATCTCGAAACCCTTGACTGGGATAAGACGGCGCCAGGACCTGAACTCCCGGCATCGCTCATCGAGAAGACCTCGGAGAAGTATCTCGAGGCCGCCTACACCCTTACCGACGAGGACATCTAGCAAGCCGAGCTTGCAACGTTCTTTTTGGGGTCGGCACCGCCGACGCGGCGCTGCGTGCCTACTCTGAACTATCGGATGGGCGAGTCTCGCCTTCTTCCGGCTCGTTGTCAGGTACTGACTCTTCTTCGGTGCCGGCTGGAGATTCCTCGGACTCAGCCTCGGCCTGTTCGGGCTCGCCTTCCGCTTTTGCCTCAGGCGGCTCGCCCTCCGCTTTCGGTTCCGGCTCTTCTGCCTGGGTTGCCTCGGCGGCCTGCACTTCGTCCCCAGCGGCAGTATCCTGCGTCTCTTCGGTTTCTTCGACCTCGTCGATTTCACCGAGGGCGGCGCGGCCCAGTTCTTCGAGTTCCTTGAGAGTCGGCAGCTCGGTTAAGTCGCTGAGTCCGAATTGGATGAGGAAGTCCTTGGTTGTCTTGTACTGCATGGGCCGGCCGATCACGGCCTTGCGCCCCGCGGTCGTGACGAGCTTGCGGTTGAGCAGCGTACTGATGACTCCGGTCGAGTTGACGCCGCGGACGGCCTGAATCTCCGGCATGGTGACCGGTTGCTTGTAAGCGACCACGGCTAAGGTCTCCAGAGCCGGCAGCGACAGTTTCAGCTTGGGCCGCAGCGTCTTGACGAAGGTACGGACACCCTCATGATGTTCGGCCTTCGTGGACATCTTATAGCCCTTGGCTACCTTGCGAATCTCGATGCCGCGTTTGTCGGAGGTGGATTCCTCGATTAGAGCCTGTAGGTCCGTTTCCACCTGGTCCAGCGGTACGTCGATGCCTTTGCTGATCTGCGCCGCGGTAAGAGGTTCTTCGGCGGCATAGATGATGGCCTCGAGCAAAGCCCGGCGGTTAACCGCTTCGGGAGCGATGTTCGGCAATTCGGGCTGCTCACTCACTCGCCGTACTCATGTGAAACGGCGTAGAAGCTCTCTTCCTGGTTGAATACGGTATCGAACATTTTGTGCTTGCGGATCACGACTTCGCCGAACAGCTTCTTCTGGCGCAATACGATGGCGTTCATTCGCACCAGTTCCAGAACAGCGAGGAACGTCGCCAGTAGGGCGCGGCGGCTTGGCTGGCGGTCGAACACATCGATCAAAGAGACGGGCCCATCTTCGGTGAGCAGTAGGTTCTTGAGGTACTGAATCCGGCTCGCGACGGAAACATCCTCGCCTGCCACCTCGTAGGTGGGGCGGTTCTTAGCGCGATCGAGGACCTTCTCGAACGTCGTGACGAGATCGATAACGCCGACCGCCAACTCGGGTTCTTCGTCGGTTTCGAGGAAGGCTTCGAGCGCGGGGTGCGTCCAAGTGTTCTCTTCGACGATTCGCTTCTCGCGCAGCATCTGTGCGGCCTGGACGAACTTTTCGTGCTCGAGGAGTTGCCTGACAAGGTCGGTGCGGGGATCTTCTTGATCCTCCTCCGGGACAAGCGGGTCGGAGGGCAGCAGCATCCGCGACTTGATATGAATCAGCGTCGCGGCCATGAAGACGAATTCGCCGCCGAGGTCGATGTTGAGCTCTTCGGCTTGGCACAGGTAGTCCAGGTATTGCTCGGTGATGCTCGCGATCGGGATGTCGGAGATGTCGATTTTCTGCCGCCGGATGAGGTTTAGCAGCAGGTCAAGCGGTCCCTTGAACTGATCGAGACGCACGTCGAAAATACTTTCGGAGCGATCCGATTCGGGAGACGATTCTTGCGCCTCCGGGCTGCTGGTATCGGTGTTCGGGGCAGGAGCGGCGGAATCGTTCACGGAACTGGCAGGGAGCCATGGGCGGAGCTGTGAAACGGCATGCTCCGGCCAATATTTGATTACTGTAGCACGTCGCTGGGTAACCGCCGGGCACTTTGGAGCCGCGACGAGGGAAGGTGTTCCGTGCCTGACAGTGCGGGCCCCGGATTGACGTCGGGGGCTTTGATAGATTCAGACGTGGCTGCGGATCGCACTTGGGCTCGGGTTGATCTTGGCGCCGTGGTTGGCAACTACGAGTCGATTCGCCGGGCGATCGGGCCGGGCCCCGCTATTCTGGCCGTCGTCAAGGCCGATGCCTATGGGCACGGTGGCGTGGCCGTGGCCCGGGCCCTGTCGGAGAACGGGTGTCGCCGGTTCGCTGTTGCCTGTCTCGCGGAAGTGGCTGAGTTGCGCGAGGCCGGGTTCGAGGGTGAGGTTGCGGTCTTTGGAGGCTTCCTTAAAGGCCAGGAGGGGGATGCGGCGGAACTCGGCCTGACGCCGTTCGTCCAAGACAAGGAACAGATCGAGCGCTGAAATCAGCAGGCTCGGCGTGTCGGCCGCCAACTACCGTATCACTTGGAGATCGATGCCGGGATGAGCCGCTGTGGATTCGACGATGCGGACCCTGGCCGGCTTGCCGCCTTTGTTCGAAGCGCCGATCAACTCGCACTTGAAGGACTGGCCACCCACCATGCCTCTGCTGAGGATTTCACGAGTGGCCAGTGTGAGCAACAGCATCGCCGCTTTCGCAACGTGGTGGATTCGTTCACAGAACGCGGGTTGCGGCCGAAATACCTTCACTGCGCGAACAGCGTTGCGTTGGCCTACCGGGCTGAGTTGGATTTCGATCTCGTGCGCCCAGGGATCTCGCTCTATGGATATGTGGCTCCGGCCCTTGGCGACGCTCCGGCTTCGCGCCTGCAGCTGACTCCGGCGCTGGAGTGGAAGACGCGGATTCAGGTCGCACGGCCGGTCGCCGCGGGGGGTTTGGTGGGCTACAACGGAACGTTCCGGGTGGAAGACGCAACGCGCATCGGGGTACTGCCGGTTGGCTACGGAGACGGGTTCGACCGGCGGCTATCGAACCGCGGCGAAGTGGTCATCGCGGGGCGGCGATGCCCGATCGTGGGCTCGGTGAGCATGGATATCACCCTTGTGGATCTCTACAATGTGCCTGACTCCGGTCCTGGCGACGAGGTGACGCTCATCGGTGAGTCGATGGACGCGGCTGAGATGGCAAGGCGGCTCGATACGATTCCGCTTGAAGTGCTGTGCCGCATCTCGAAGCGGGTGCCTCGGATTCATACGAAATATCGGCGGTGGGGGTCAGGAACCGGCGGCGCGGCGGCGGATTTCGTCGACGGTGAGGCGTGCCTGTTGCGCGACGCCGGCGGGCATGTCGTCGCGGGGGCGCAGGAAGCGGCGGACGTCTTCGATGTCTTCCTCGGTCCCAACTAGAAAAAGGGCGCGTAGAGATTGAAAGACGTGATCGGGGTCGGGATCGAGCACGATGAGCTCGTCGCCAACGGCCACGTCGGAACCGTCACGAAGTAGCCGTTCCCTGACGATCCCGGGGACGGGCGAGCGGACTTCGGCAGGCTCGTCAGCTCCAGGCTGTTCGACCCGGGAGAGGAGTGTTTCGTGCGAGGCGCTATCGTCCGGCTCCAACCGATTCTGGAGCTTTCCGGCGTGCGGTGTGGTGACGGTGTAGGGCCGCAGCATTGACTGGAGTACGAGCCGCCCGGCGGGGTCCGCGAAGCCGGCGAGTGAAAGCGCGGCATTGCGGCGCACGAGAGGCTCGTCATCTTCGAGCAGAATCAGTAGCGTGTCGTGAAATGGCTGGCTCTCGCGGTCCTGGCCCATCAGCCAGGCAACGGTCACACGGAGTTCGGCCAAGCTATGTCCGGCTAACTCGACGACTTCGGGATACCACTGTTTGGTGGAAGTGTCACCGGCAGCCATCCGTTCGGAAATTTGAATTAGCACATGTTGAGCCTTGCGGGGACTCTCTGTGTCCGCTAGGTACTGCCGGATCTCGTCATCAGTGAGCTCACGTCCGAACCAGGTGTCACGCCAGAACAGAAACGGCACCATGACAAACATCACCGCCACGATGGTGACGAAGAGATTGGCGCGCCGCGAGGTGTTGGACGAGGAGGAGGTTGTCAGCTCAGCCATTTTGGAGGTATGGGGGAGGGTCCGGCGGTTAGCGCGCGGCCTGCTGGGGCCCGACGCCGAGCAGGGTCTGCAGCTCAGGCATATCGAGCATCGGTTCAAAGGCCGGGTCCTCGAGGACACGGCGCGGCCGGCGGTAGCCGTCTTCAAAAGCACGCCGAAGGTTTAGCATCGCGCGGTCGAAGATGCCTGCCGAGGCATAGGCCCGGGCCATGAAGAAGTGGAGCTTTGCGCGGTCCTCGACAGAGCGCTCCTGCAGTATCGTTCCGGAACGGCCACGATGCTCGAAGACTTTCGGGTCCAGTTGCAGGGCAACGAGAAACTCTTCCGTGGCCAGCTTGAGTTTGCCTCGGTTGAACAAAGTCGTCCCCAGGTTACTGTGAAAGGAGGCCACGTTCGGGTCGATTTTGAGTGCTTTCCGGTAGGTCTTGGTTGCCTTCTTGAAGCGACGCTCGGCATGGTAGATGGTGCCGAGGTTGTTGAGGGCTTTCGAGAAGGTTTTATCGAGTTGAAGCGCGCGGTTGTAGCTGCGTTTCGCTTCGCTAAAGTGCCGCTGCTGGTGATACGCGATTCCGATCTTGTTGTAGAGATGCGCGGATCGCGGCTTGGCCTTAGTGGCTTCCTGGTAGGTTTCGACAGCTTCGCGATACATCTTGCGAGCCATGTAAATATCCGCGCGTTTCCCGATGCTAACTTCTTGCTGAGCGGGGGGGGGAGCGGTGGCCTCTTTGGTCCGATCAACAAGCTGTGGTGGCAGCAGAACCAAACAAAGTAGGCCCACGAACGGCACAAATCACCTCCCCGGGAGGCCTGAGCGTTGGTGTGCGTTACGCATGCCAGGGCCCAAGCCACCGGAAATCCAATCTCATTAAAGCACACCGTCACGGGTGAAAATTATGCGAATGCAGACACACGTTCCGGCCTCTCGCATGGTGAAGAACGTCCGGAGGCACAGCCGCGAGACCTCGCGCTATTGGGCCGCGTGAGACTTACTGTCAGCTCGGCGTGTCACCTGCCCAATCGGCGTCAATGTCAAGGGCCGGGCTCGTTGTGCCACCCGTTCCAGGATGGCACCGAGAGGCGGCGCGAAACGCTACGATGGAAGACTTTGGCGGGATATTTCCTGAGCGGATTCAGAAAGGTAGTTAGCAAATGAAACTGGTTACGTTTACCCATGGTGGAAGTACGCGGGCGGGGCTTGACGCCGCCGCCGGCATCGTGGATCTGGCGCCGGCCGGCTACGCCGATGTGCTCTCCTTTTTAAGGGCGGGTGACGCCGCCATCCAGAAAGCGAATGAGATGCTCGCCAGCCATGGGGCGGTCATCCCGCGCTCGGAAGTCAAGATCGAAGCGCCGATCCCTGTACCACCGAAGTTCATTTGCATTGGCCTGAACTATTTGGATCATGCCAAGGAATCCGGCATGGACGTCCCGACGACGCCCATTGTCTTCGCCAAGTACTCGAATGCCGTGATCGGGCCCGACGAGGCGATTGAGATTCCGACCGTTTCGAACGAAGTGGACTATGAAGCGGAGTTCGCATTTGTGATCGGCAAAGAAGGCCGGAACATCCCGAAAGATGACTGGGAAAACTATGTCTTCGGCTACACGATTGTGAACGACGTCAGCGCCCGCGATTATCAGCTCGCCACGTCGCAATGGACGATCGGCAAGACGTTCGACACCTTCGGCCCGATGGGGCCGTCGATTGTGAGCAAAGACGAGATCGCCGACCCACATAACCTCCGCATCGGTCTGGACCTGAACGGGCAGACGCTTCAGGATTCGAGCACGAAGCAGTTGATCTTTCGTATCCCGGACTTGATGGAGCATCTCTCGAAAGTAATGACCTTGGTGCCGGGAGATATCATCTCGACGGGCACGCCCCCAGGTGTTGGAATGGCGCGCAAGCCGCCGGTGTTCATGAAACCGGGGGATGAGGTGGTGGTGAAAATCGAGGGGATCGGTGAGTTGCGGAATCCTTGTGTGGTGGGGGTTTAGAAAGGCGTTTCAGTCCTGTAGGAGTTTCTTGATGCCCCTGGTGGCCTGCCGGGTCCTGTGCTCGTTCTCTACGAGCGCGAAGCGGACGTAGCCTTCACCCTCCGGGCCGAAGCCGATGCCCGGGGAGACGGCGACCAGCGCCTTCTCCAAGACGAGCTTGGAGAACTCCAGGGAACCGGCCCACTCGTAACGCTCGGGGATCTTGGCCCAGACGAACATGGTGGCTTTGGGGGACTCGACCATCCATCCGGCCCGGTGCAGGCCGGCTACCAGCACGTCGCGGCGTTTCTGGTAAACCTCGCAGATCTTCTTGGTATCTTCTTCGCACTCGCGCAAGGCGATGATTGAGGCGATCTGGATCGGCTGGAAGACGCCGTAGTCGAGGTAGCTCTTGATGCGCCCCAGCGCGGCGATCATCTTGGGGTTCCCGAGGCAAAAGCCGACGCGCCAACCAGCCATGTTATAGCTCTTCGACATCGAGAAGATCTCGACACTGACCTCTTTCGCACCCGGCACTTGTAACAAGCTGGGCGCCTGGTAGCCGTCGAAGCATAGGTCGGCGTAGGCGAGGTCGTGGACGATCATCGTGCCGTGCTTGTGGGCCAACTCGACGAGCCGCTCAAAGAACGATAGATCGACGCAGGTCGTTGTCGGGTTATGCGGGAACGACAGCAGGATCATCTTCGGCGGGTGGGTCGACTTCTTATAGAAGTCCTCGATGCGGTTGAGGAACTCGTCCGGTGAGTCGAGCGGAAGATTGCAGGCCTCGCCCTCGGCCATGACGATGCCCCATTGATGGATCGGATAGGAGGGATCGGGCGCGACGACTTTGTCACCTGGACCGATCACGGCAAACAGGAGATGAGCCAGCGCGTCCTTTGCGCCGACGGTAACGATGGCTTCTTTCTCGGTGTCCAGGTCAACGTCATATCGCGTCTTGTAGCGCTTGCAGATCTCCTCACGCAGATGCGGGATGCCGCGCGACATCGAATAGCGGTGGTTCGTCTTCTTGCGGGCAGCTTCGGCGAGCTTCGAGACAATGGGCCGCGGCGTTGCGCCGTCGGGGTTGCCCATCCCGAGGTCGATCACATCGAGCTGCGCTGCTCGCGCCTTGGCGCGCATCTCGTTGATGACAGCGAACACGTAAGGCGGCAGCTTGCCGATGCGGTAAAACTCTTCGTCGTCGAAAATACCCATTGTGGTTTCAGTGTAGGGGAGGGTTTCTCGCAAAGGCGCTAAGAAGACGTAGAAGGAACGGGTTCGCGGACGCCTAAGCTTTGCTCGTGGCGGAGTGGATACTAGACAATCGTATTCCCCTTTGTGTTTGCGGTACGTAGCGCCTTTGCGAGAAACCTAGCTCACGGGGAGCTGGTCCCACGGGCGGCCTTGGGACTGGGCCACGGCGTGGCTGGTCAGCTTGTCTCTGTAGGTGCTCACGGCGATTAGCAGGGAGCCATCTCGGTGTACCGCTTCTTCGATACCGTGGTCCGCTAGGGCCTTGAGGTAGGGCAGCGTGGCGTTCGTGAGAGCGTACGTCGAAGTATTGGCCACAAGCGCCGGGATGTTCGTGACGCAGTAGTGCTGAATGCCTAACTCGTCGGAGACGGGTTCGCTATGGGACGTTGGGCGAGAGGTCTCGGCGCAGCCACCCTGATCGATCGCGACATCGACAAACACAGAATCCTTCTTCATGCGTCCAATCATCTCGCGGGTGATGACTCTCGGGGCGGCGGCGCCCGGCACCAAGACGGCGCCGATTAGCAAGTCAGCTCGCGAGAGCGCGTCGGCGATGTTCGTGGAGTTCGAAGCCAATGTGGTCGCGCGGCCTTGGAATAGATCGTCGAGTTCACGGAGCCGGCGCAGGTTCTTGTCGATAATCGTTACTTTTGCCCCGGTCCCCAGGGCGACCCGGGCGGAGTTCGAGCCGACAATGCCGCCGCCGATGATGACCACTTCCGCGGGCGGAACACCCGGGACGCCTCCGAGCAACACGCCACGCCCGTGATGGATCTTTTCGAGGTACTGCGAACCGACTTGCGGCGCGAGCCGCCCGGCGACTTCGCTCATCGGCTCAAGCAGCGGAAGCCGGCCGTCGGGTTCCTCAACTGTCTCGTAGGCGATGGCGGTGATGCCGCTGTCGAGCATTTACTGGGTGAGTTGTTCCAGCGGCGCCAGATGGAGATAGGTGAACAGCGTGAGTGATTCGCGGAAATACTGCACCTCGCTCGGTTGGGGTTCTTTGACCTTGACGACGATGTCGGCCTGCCCCCAAACATCCGAGGCGAACTCGACGAGGATGGCTCCCGCGGCCCGGTATTCGTCGTCGGTGATCGAACTGCCTTCACCGGCCTGGGCCTCGACCAGAACCTCGTGCCAGGACTCCTGGAGCGTTCTGACTCCGCTCGGAACTAGCGCGACTCTGGTTTCCCCGTTCTTGATCTCCTTCGGTACGCCGATGACCATGGGAACGCCTCCCTACATGTTAGATTCGTGTCGGGTGTGATTCGTTTCCCCTAAACAGGTGCAAGTTCCGGAATCATCGAGCCGTGCTCAAGCGCGCCGCCTTTCTATCTTCTTATTGGCCGCTGGACGAACTCTTGATCGCGGCTACGATCGCATCGCCCATCTCCGTTGTCGAGAGGGAGCCGCCGAGGTCATGCGTGCGGTTGCCGCTGTCGGCCAGCACCGTCTGAACCGCCTCTTGAATGAGCGTAGCGCCGCACTGCGTTTCCGCGCCCAGCCAGTCGAGCATCATCACGGTGGACAGGATGGCCGCGACGGGGTTGGCCATGCCTTGTCCGGCAATATCGGGTGCGGAGCCGTGCGAGGGCTGGAATACGGCGTGCTTCTCGCCGATATCCGCCGAGGGCGCCATGCCCATGCCACCGACGAGACCCGCGGCGAGGTCCGAGAGAATATCGCCGAAGAGGTTCTCCGTGACGATGACGTCGAAGCGCCCGGGCTGCTTCACGAGATAGAGCGCGGCGGCGTCGATGTAGATGCGTTCTGACTCGATCTCGTTGAACTCTTCGGAGATTTCATCGAATATACGCCGGAAGAAGGCCATCGACGGCAGGATGTTCGACTTGTCTACAAGTGTGACTTTGCCACGGCGGCGGGTCGCTTCGCGGAAGGCCGCACGACAGATCCGTTCCGAGCCTCGCCGGGAGATATGGATTTGGTCCTCTACCGTGTCCACCTCGGGGGGCGTCTGCTGCTTACGCGACCAGAACGCGCCTTCGGTGTTCTCGCGAACGATCAACAGGTCGAGCTGACCGGCCTCATAGCCCTTGAGCGGCGTATGGCTGGAGTGGAAAAGACGAATCGGGCGGAGTCCGGCGTAAAGCTCCAATCGCTCGCGAAGATCGAGTTGCGGGGCGATTTCGACGCCGCCGGGAGTGCGCACGCTCGGTAGTCCCATTGCACCGAGCAGGATCGCATCGGCGTCACGGGATCGCTCAAAAGTGCTTTCTGGGAAAGGGTCACCCGAGCGAAGGTGCTCGGCGGCGCCGGCCGCGTACTCGGTGAACTCGAACGAAGCGCCCGGCAGGGACGATTCCACCGCGCGCAGCACCTTGACCGCCTCGTTGACGACTTCCGGGCCAATGCCGTCACCGGGCAGCAACGCAATGCGGTAGGTTTTCACGGAATGCGGATCTTGCCCGCTGCTCGTCCGGCCTTAGGAGCCGGCTTTGTCGAGCAGTTTGGGATATTGGTCGGCGTCGTCGCTCTCGGTGGTCGTCGGCAACCCGCGCGCGGCCCACCCTGGATAAGCAGGCTGACCCATCGGGTCGGTTTCGCCGCCCATGCCGCCGCGCATGTCGACAACGTTCGTGAAGCCCGCGCTGAGAAGCTGCGCGGCGGCCTGCATGGAGCGTCCGCCCATCTGGCAGCCGACGATGCACTTCGCATCTTTGCCGAAGTTCGCTTCGACGATCTCGACGAAGCGGTGATTGGGCTGCATGCGGCCGTAGGGGTCGCGATCGATGACGGGAATGTTCTTCGAGCCGGGGACATGCCCAGACTCGAATTCCGGCCCTGTACGAACGTCGATGTAGACGTAGCTTTCCTCGGAGTCGAGGAGCTCTTTGGCTTCTTCGGGAGAGATACGTTTGATGTCCATGATGTGATTCCTGACCTAGAAACCACGAGGATAGCATGCGCGGTTTCACGCGAATCAGAAGATCGCGTGTGTCAGGCAACAGCGGCTCGCACCAAAAAAAGCACCCGGCCTGCATTAGGCCGGGCGAGTAAGGTTAAGCTAAATCTTCGAGGGAGAATAGAACGAACAGAATCCTTTAGCAGCCGATTCAACCTACTCGGGGAACCAGCACTGCCACCTCAATAATTAAGGCGACCTAGGGCAATCGTCAAGGTCTATTTTTGCAGTGGAACTTCCGTACCAGTACTGCCAGCCGGCTGTAGAGAATCTGGCCACGGTACTCTTTTCGCTGTCCGCCCGGTTGTGTTACTGGTAGAGGCTTCCCTTGCAAACAGACTGAGTTAGCGATGCCCGTTTCGATACCCACTAAAGACAAATTTCCGCAGACCCGCGAGTACACCTACCTGAACACTGCCGCCGAAGGTTTGCTCTCGACCGACTCGCAGGAGGCCGTGGCGGAGTATATCCGCGCCAAGTCGCGCGGCAGCATCAATCGGCCGAAGCTCTATGAAGTGGAGGCGGAGACGGTTGGACTCGCCACACAGTTCCTCGGCGCGCCGGAGGGCTCCGTCACGTTCCTCGCCAATGCAACCGAGGGCTTGAACCTGCTCGCCAACTCGTTGGAGTGGGAAGAAGGTGACGAGGTTGTCATCACGGATCTCGAGTTCCCTTCAAATGTGATTACCTGGCTGCGGCTCAAGGAAAAGGGCGTGCGGCTTGAAGTCGTTGAAGCCGATGGGGGAATGATCCGGCTGGAGGACATCACGTCCCGCATGACGCCGCGTACGAAGCTGGTCTCGGTCAGCCAGGTGAGCTACAAGTCCGGCACGCAGCTTCCTTATCTGGCGGAACTCGGAGCCGAGGCCCACCGCACCGGCGCGCTATTCGCCGTGGACGCCACACAGGCGCTCGGGCGCGTCCCGGTCGGCGTCGAGAATGTTGATTTCCTAGTCGCCAGCTCTTACAAGTGGCTTTTTACGCCGCATGGGCTGGGCATCACGTATTGTTCGCCGGAGTTGTTGGACCGCCTGACGCCCGCGACTGCCGGCTGGTACGGCGTAGCAAACATCTTCACGCCCGATCGCTTCGAACGTTTCGAGTTCAAAGAGGGTGCGGCCCGTTTTGCCGCGGGGATGCCGAATTTCTCGTCGATCTATGCGTTGCGCTCCAGCTTGCGATACCTGCTGAAGATTGGCGTGGAGCATTTGGATACATCGCTGGCGCCGCTTATCCAGAAGATGCGTGCTGGGCTTGTTGATCTCGGGCTGGAGCTTCTCACGCCGGAGGAGCAGGCCTATCACTCCGGTATCATCGCGTTTCTCCATCCCGCGGCGACGGAGATTGGTTCCGTGTTGGCCGCCCAGGACGTCATTGTTTGGGCGAATGACGGACGGGTTCGCTCGGCGATCCACTTGTATAACGACGAAGCTGAGGTCGACTGCTACATCTCAGCCGTTGGTGGGGTTCTAGAAAAGCTCGACGCTTGAACCACAATCTGGTGGCTGGACGGGAGGCGCTTGGCAGGTGGAACTTGACAGGGAGCTTGCCGCAATGGTCCGATTGACCCTGTCATGAAACGCCGAAATTTTCTCTCCGCCACCACGGCGGCAGCGGGTGCAGCCGCGCTCCAAAGCTGCGCGGGCTCCGGGCCCGCCGAGCCCCCAGCTCACAAGGAAAAGAAACCCATCCGCATGCACGTCGGCACGCAGCATTGGCGGCCGACGCCGGAGAACCTGCAATACATTAAGCGCCACGGTGTCGATCACATCGCGTGCTGGCCTTTCGATGTCAACGAGGACACCATGGCTGACGACTTCTCGCGGGCGCGTGAGCAGGTCGAGAAAGTCGGCCTGCACCTCGATGTGGTCGCCCCTCCTGTGCTCGGGCCCCCCCCGGTGTCGGCGATCACCCTCGGCAGGCACCCCGACCGCGACCGCGAGATCGAGTACATCCAGAACCTGATTCGGGCCTGTGCGGAGAGCGGCATCCCGGCGTTCAAGTACAACATGCGAGTGCTGTTCGGTGTCCGGTCAGGGCTCACCCCCGGTCGCGGCGGCTCGATGTACAGCACCTGGAAGTTCGACGAAGTGAAGAACGATCCGCCGGAGCCCGAGGTCGGCGAGCTGATGGCGGACGAGTTTTGGGAGCGCATCACCTACTACCTCGACCGCGTCATCCCAGTCTGCAACGAGCACAAGATTCGCGCCATGTGCCACCCGCACGACCCCGGCGTGCCACCCTCGGGTTACAAGGGGGTGGACCGCGTTTTGGGCACCGTCGACGGCCTCAAGAAACTGGTTTCGATTCAGGAGAGTCCCTATCACGGCTTGAATCTCTGCCTCGGCACCACGGGTGAGATGCTCCAGGACCCTGCGCGCGAGCTTCCCGATGTGGTCCGATACTTCGGCGCGCGTCAGAAGATCTTCAACATCCACTTCCGCAATATCCGTGGCAAGCGCGATGACTTCATGGAAGTCTGGCAGGATGAAGGCGACATGAACATGGTCGAGCTTGCGAAGGTGCTCTACGAAGTTGACTACCCCTATATGCTCATGCCCGACCACATGCCCCGACACGACGACGACCCCGACCGCTACCAGGGCTTTGCCTGGGGATATGGGTATATCAAAGGTGTTTTACAGGCTCTGGAAACTTTGACCTAGGCTTTTCCTAGACAATTCGCGCGATAATTGAGTCGCCTCGCGAGATCTTCCTGTGATCGGCACAACCATCTCGCACTACAAGATCACCGAAAAACTCGGTGAAGGTGGGATGGGTGTCGTCTACAAGGCTGAGGACACCAAACTCGACCGCCCCGTCGCGCTGAAGTTTTTGGCGGCGCATCTTGTTTCGGACGAGGATGTACGCAAGCGCTTCGAGCGCGAAGCGAAGGCTGCCGCGGCGCTGAATCATCCGAACATCTGCACGGTTTACGAGATCGATGAGGTGGAAGGTAAGACCTTCATCTCGATGGCGTTCATCGAGGGCGATGCTCTCGATAAGAAGATTGAGGATGGCCCTCTCAAGCTGACTGATGCCCTGGACATAGCCATCCAGACCGCCAAGGGGCTACAGGCGGCTCACGGCAAGAAAGTCGTTCATCGCGACATCAAGCCGGCCGACCTGATGATCGGCGGTGACGGCTTGGTCACCATCATGGATTTCGGCCTGGCTTTGCTCAGCGACCGTTCGAAGCTGACCCGCATGGACGAAACGATGGGGACGGTGACCTACATGTCCCCCGAGCAGACTTACGGCGCGGACATCGACCATCGCTCGGATATCTGGTTGCTGGGTGTCGTGATTTACGAGATGGTCACGGGACAGCAGCCGTTCAAGGGGCACTACGACAAAGCGGTGATGTACTCCATCACGAGAGAAGAGCCGGAGCCGATGACGTCGCTGCGGACCGGCGTCCCGATGGAGTTGGAACTTCCGGCGAATAAGTGTCTTGCCAAGAATGCTGACCGGCGCTATCAGAGCGCGGCTGAACTGCTGGTGGACTTAGAGACCTTGAGCGACAAGTTGACGTCGGGGAAGTCAGCAATAGTGCGGACTGCGGTGGTGACCGGCGCTCAGGCCGGTCTCACCCAAGCCTCCGGACGAATTGATAGCTCATCACTACCGCATCCGTTGGTGAAATACCGTGTTATCGAGAATCTGGAAGGGCAAGATGATAGCGTCGTCTACAGGGCCGAGGATACCGAGCTTCATCGTTCCGTCGCCATCAGAATTCTGCCGGAGAGCGATGCACAGAAGGCCCAAGCGCGGGAGCGACGCCGGCACCTCTTTTCCACGGCCATTTCCCTGCTGGCCATCGGCCTCGCGGTCGTCTTCGGATTTCTCTGGTTGAATCAATTGGCCACCGAAGCGCCCCTGCGCCGGTTTTCCTTTACTCCCGACAATCTCACGAATCCGGACACTGTGTTGGGAGGAGCAATGGCGATCTCGCCCGATGGCGAGCGGCTCGTCTATGCTGCCGGTGGAGTAGAGACGAAGCTATGGATTCGCGACTTAGCCGATGAAGAAGCTCGCGAACTGGACGGGACCGAAGGGGCTCGAGGCCCCTTCTGGTCTCCTGATAGCCCGTTCATCGGTTTTGTCACGGAGATGGAGCTAAAGAAGATCTCTCTCGGTGGTAGGGCTCCGATCACTCTCTGCAAGTTGCCGCATCGGGCCTTCAGTGGGGGTACTTGGAGTCCTAACGGGGATTCGATCGTGTTCAGCTCGGACTTCCCCACGAGGCTGTTCCAGGTCTCCGCACACGGCGGAACTCCTGAGATCCTGTTCGAGCCCGAAGAATCGATGGGACCCCATAATTTGACACCTCACTTTCTCCACGCTGAGGCGGCTGCGCCCAGTATCGTTTTTAGCGTGGGCAATCGGAGTGAGCCGAAGCTTGTCATCAGGAACCTGCTGACCGGGCAGAACGACCTCATGGCGGAGGGAGGTTCGCCATCTTATTCCGATAGCGGTCACCTTCTCTTCGAGCGTGATAACGATGTGTGGGCGCTGCCGTTCTCGCTTGCAAGCTTGAGGGCGACCGGAGAGGCTTCTCCGGTGGCTCGAAACGCCCAGGGTCCGAGTGTGGCTCGAGACGGCACGCTCGCTTATACCGATGCAGCCAGCGAGGACCAGCAGCTGGTATGGCGAAGCCGAACGGGAGAAGAGCTGGAGGTCGTCGGATGCCCCCAAGGCATGGCAAAGCCGTCCCTCTCACCCGACGGCCGCTACGTCACCGTGCAGAGCGAGGGAAGAGAGTCCGACGTTTGGGTTCATGAGATCACCCGAGGGAGCAGGACGTGCATCACTTTCAATGCGGGCAGCTTTCAACCCGCCTGGACTCCTTCCGGCGAACAGGTTACCTACAGTTCTTTCCGGGGCGGACTCACCGACATCTTCAGTGCATCCGCCGACGGAAGCGGCGAAGAAATACAGCTAACCGACGGGCCTCTTTCCGAATACGATCCGCACTGGTCTCCCGACGGCAGGTACCTGATCTATCACACCCTGGGAGATCCCAAAATGCAGCGAGACCTTTGGTATCAGGAGATCGAGCCGGGAGGTGGTATTTCCGAGCCCGTCTTGTTTGCGCAAACAAGGGTGATCTCAATGGGTCGATGCAACACCTTTTCTGGAGGGAAAGGTGAAGTGTAAGCCTAAGAAACTAAAAGGGTAACGATGAGGATACAGCGCCTCCCTCTGGATACTGTTGAAGTACAAGAAGTTACGTGGTTGCGGTTGGGGCTTCGGATGACGGGTAAGCCACTTGTCCCTCTCGGCGTTCGGATACTCCAGGTAAAGGACTTAACGTGGGTGTTGCGTTGACCGGTTGAGCCGGCAGTTGAACTCGCAAGCTTTGTGGAAAGTATCCAGCGGGCGCTGTGCGACCCAGTCCGGCGTCGGCGACACCGGGAAGCCCTTTGACGCGGCGCAGCAAGTCGCCATAATACGCCGCGAGATTCGTGTCCCCGTAGCCACCCTCCAGCGGTTCCATGTAGAGCAGCAGGACGTTGTGCGGATTGAAAGCCAGCGGCGTCGCCCGTAGGTTCGACAACGACTGGACAAACAATCCTGCCCCCACCATCATCACGAGCGAAAGCGCCAGTTCCAAACAGACGAGCAGTGAAATCAGGCGAGGCCGCCCGCCAGTGATCGTGGACGAGGATTTCCTCATTGTCGTCGCCGAGTGAACCTGACTCATGCGAAATGCGGGAACCATCGAGAACAGCGCCGCGGTTACGCCCGCCAAAGCCGCCGTGAAAGCCACCGTGCGAAAGTCCACGCCGGCGTCGAAGTAGTATCTGGCCGGGCCCCGCGCCAGCGTCGCGACGATGAGATCCGCGCCCCAATTCGTGAGCAGGAGCCCCAGTGACGCACCAGCCGCCACAACCAGCAGACTCTCGGTTAGTAGCTGGCCGACAACGTGCCAACTCCCGGCCCCGAGCGCAATACGGACAGCGACCTCCTTGTGCCGCGCCACTGTTCGAACCAGCAGTAGCGCCGCAGTGTTGACGCAGGCGATCAGCAGCATCAGCCCCACCATCGCCATCAGAACCCGCAGCGGCTCTTCGAATCGATCGCGAAGAAAGGTGCGCCCAGCCGTAGCGGGTTCAACTGTTACGGAGTTGGCAAGGGAACCGCGGCGGGGGTCCGCCGACTGCCCGGCCGGCATCATCTCCGCCAGAATCTGAGGCCACACCACATCGAGTTGTGCCTTCGCCTGCTCGGTGGAAACGCCCGGCTTGAGGTGGCCGAAAACCTGCACCCAAAGAAAACCCGGGTCGTCCCAAGGCATATGCGACCAGTAGTGCACGCTCAGGGGTGTGAGTATTTCGCAAGGAAGCCCTGGCTGGAACCCGGAAAACCCGGGCGCACTAACGCCGACCACTGTCACCGGCATGTCCGCGATGAGAACGGTGCGGCCGACAACGCCCGCATCTTTGCCGAAGCGGCGCTCCCAGTAGTGATGCGTGAGGACTGCCACCGGCGCGGCGTTCGGATGGTCATCTTGGGGCGTAAGCCCCCGCCCGAGATAGGGCTGGACGCCCATCGCCGTGAACGTATTCCCCGTAAGCTGCAGCGCACCGACGCGTTCCGCTTCACCGCCCCAATCAACGGTTACTGACGGCGCAAACCAGCCGACCAGATCGGCGAACACCTACTGCCGCTCCTGGAGCCGAGCCAGCATTTCGATCGAGAAGGGGCGAGTCGCTCCGTTCTCGTCATGGTTGAGCAGGGCGACAAGGCGGTGGGAGTCTTTGACTTCAAGAGGACGCCAGAGCAGCGCATCGAGAAGACTGAAAATCGTGGTGTTCGCGCCGATACTGATCGCCAGCGTCAGCACGGCCATACACGTGAACCCCGGACTTCGCCCAAGCGTGCGCAAAGCATATTTCAGGTGAGACATAGTGTTACCAGACCTCCTTCGCGACGCTCAGCACATACGCAACAGTATCCTCGTCGCCGCTCTCTTCCGCTGCGGCCTTCGCCTCGGCCAGACGCTGCGCCGCGAGCGCATCATCACCTCGATGCCGGGCGATACGGGCCAATCGGATGGAGCATTCGGCGACCCCGGCGTTGATCCCGAACGAGCGGTAGGTCTCGCGAGCCTCTTCCCAGAGCGGCGCGCTAGTTTCAAGCTCGCCGGCATCGTAGAGATGAACGGCGAAGGCTCGGACGGCGTTCATCGGTCTCGACTTCTCGTCGCCCCGGTAGATGGCGAGCGCTTCTTCGTAACAAGGCCGAGCGAGGTCGGGATTACCCTGGTCTTGATACACATCACCTAGATGGCGAATCGTGTGCGCCAAGAGTTGCGGCTCAGCGTCCTCCCGCATCAAAGCGAGGGTGTCCTCGTACGATTTCAGTGCCTCGGTGGAATTTCCAAGACGCCTTTCCGCCTCGCCGAGTTGCCGCAATGCGATCGCCAAGGCCTTGCCATCTCCCGACTCCCGGCAGATCTCGACCGCTACCAGCAAGTCCTTCTTCGCGTCAGCGAATAGCTCCTCTCTGTGAGCTTGTTGTGCTCGGTTGAGCAACTCCGCGGCGGGATGTGGCATGGTCTACTCAATCGCCAGCATCTTGATGAGGCGCTCGCGGAACTTGGCTCCGTATTGCGGGTCGGCCAAGGCAAACTCGACAAATGTCTCGAAGTAACCCTGGTAGTTCCCGATGTCGTAGCGATGTTCGCCCGGCCGCAGCTTCACGCCCATCACCCGCCGGCCGGTTTCACACAGCATGCGGATCGCCTCGGTTAGACCGATCTCGCCGCGTTTGTCGGGTTTGACGCGGCGCAACATGTCGAAAATCACCGGTGCGAAGACGTACCGCCCGACGATTGCCAAGTTGCTGGGCGCTTCTTCCGGCGCTGGTTTTTCGACCAAGTCACTGATTGAGAATACGTCGCTCTCCGAGTCAGGCTTGACCACTCCGTACAACGACACGTGCTCATCCGACACCGGCTCGACCCCGATGACCGCCGCCGCCTGATGCTGGTCATACACGTCGCTCATGCGCGCGCAAATCGTCGATCGCTCTTGTAGGCCGACAATCGAATCACCGAGCGCGACCGTAAACGGGCCATGTCCCACGAACGGAGCGCCGCAAAGAATCGCGTCACCCAATCCGCGTTGTACGCTCTGCCTCGTATAGAGGAAATGTGTCTTGAGGTTCTCGAAATCCAGCTCGTCGAGCAGGTCCGCCTTCGCGGCCGCGTTGAGCGAGGCCAGCAGGTTGGGGTCGTGATCGAAGTGGTTCTCAATCGATGCCTTGCCGCGCCCCGTCACGAACAGGATTTCCTGCACGCCGGATCCGGCCAGTTCTTCGACCACATATTGGACGATCGGCTTCTTCGCGACGGGCAGCATTTCCTTGGGCTGCGATTTCGTCGCTGGAAGTAGTCGCGTCCCGAGGCCCGCCACCGGGACAATTGCGTTCTTGATCAACGTGTAATCTCCTTCGAGGCTTGTCCTGCCACGATACCAAGTCGCGCGGGTGGGGTTGGCTGACGGCCCGTTCCAGGGTCCCTTCCGCGGGTGGGCACGCGGACGCGCAGGTTGACACCTGCACCTCTTCTGTTTTGACCTTGGGTAAGCGCTTTGCGTGGGGCGTTGGCGGTTTTGGAATTGGTCAGTGCACCCTGACGGGCGCGGCTCTGAGTTTGGGTTTGGTGTGGAGTGAGTAGACCGAAGGTTTCCGCGGGCGTCGCCCGCCGGCCACTGGATTGACATCCGCCGCTCTGTGGCTGTTAGAAGGGTTGCGAGGCGTCGAGGGTGATGGACTTGCCCGAACGTTTGTCCCGAATCTGAAGCTTCTTTCCCTTGATCTCAATATCGCTGACCCCGGCAAAACCCTCGGGTGTACGCGTCCAGAACATCAGGAAGGTTGTCTCGACCGTCTCTTTCGCGGGTAGCCAGCGATAGAGCAGCTCATCAAAAAGCTTGCCGGCGGTGACCACTGTCCGCCGCGAAAGGTCGAATGCTTGCGTGCCGAATTCAAGCCCTCGCGCCATCATGCCCTCAGCCGGATAGTGCTCCCAAGTCTGCAGCCAGGGAGACTCCGCTGTCTTGAACACGTACCCAAGCAGTAGCCGCTTTTCCGGATGCAAGGCTGTGACGAAGGCATGCTCGCGGCTGGTCATCAAGTGGCCGGTGTGGTCGAGGGAATCGGACGGATTGGGCGCTGCCCGCAGGTCGACCTTGCCGCCCTTCAGCGTCGGGGCCATCGGCCACTCGAATTCCTCCTCGGAAGTCAGCCGGTGCTTTAGTGGCCGGCCCGTCTTGTTGTGCGGACGGGTCAGTGCCCGGTTATTCGACATATCGACGACGGTCACACCGCGTTCCAGAAACGGCGAGCCGATCGTGGCGTGCTCGGCCCAACAGATTGGCCGGTCGAACGCGAGCAGACTCTCGAGCTTGCTCCGGACGTAGATGACGTTCTCGCCGTCGACCATCTCAATGGTGCGCGACAACAACTCGTGGACACTCGGAAGCTGAACGGCCTGCGTGAGACGTGCCACGCGTCCCTGCTTTGACGATTCCCTCGTGACCCAGGGAAGGGTGTGCGCTTCGCCATGTCCCGGCAGACCGGCCGCGCTCTCTTTTCGCGATACCGGACCGAAACCATCCACGCAAACGAAGTGGCCGACCGAACCCCCTTGGCGGATCGGTTTGCCCGCCTCGATGTCGGCCTGAAAGGCGTCCCACATGGGGTTGGTTTTGCTCACGTCTTCTTTGAGGACGAGGCTGGCCATCGCGCCGCCAAACGGCAGCACCTTCAACTCGAGTTTGTCGTTCGATAGCACCAGGGCGGGCTGCCCGTGGAAGTCACCGTCGGCCAAGTGGTCAGGGGGAGCGGCGACGAGGGTCGCGGCAAAAGAGAGGGCGAGAGTGCAGACGAGTGTGAGGGCGCGCGGCATGATGCACAGATTATACGCGCGACGGCCGCGAAAAGATTGGGACAGTCCGCAGCGCGCCGTTCTGGCGAATCGGACTCGCGGAACCTACGAGGACGGTGCTTGGTACAGCCCCCAATTTTTCGCGGCGCTGATCAGAAGGGCCGGGTTGCCTTCAGCTTGATCGACTTCCCGGATTTCGCGTCTTGGATGTGAAGTTGCCCGTTGCTCCATTCAATCTCACTGACAGCCGCGAACCTCTCGGGTACGCGCGTCCAGAACATCAGGAAGGTCGACTCGATTGTCGACCGCGCCGGCAACCAACGATAGAGCAATTCGCCAAACAAGCGGTTGGCCGTGACCACGGCGCGGCGTGGCAGCCCGAATGCCTGCGTACCAAATTCGAGCCCTCGCGCCATCTGTCCTTCGGCGGGATAGAACTCCCAGTTCTGGAGCCATGGGGATTCGGCCGGTTTGAAGACATAGCCGAACAACAGGCTCTTTTCCGGGTGCAGCGCCGTTGCGTAGGCGTATTCACGGCCCGTCATCAGATGCCCGGTCAGGTCAATCGACTCACCCTCCGACGGTGCTGCCCGCAGGTCGATCTTTTCGCCGTTGAGCCCCGGAGCCATCGGCCAATCGAATTCCTTGTCGGACTCCAACCGCCTCTGCATGCCTCGCAACCGCGTGGAATCGTACGGCCGAGCCAGGGCGCGGTTCTGTGACAAGTCGACGACGGTCGTGCCGCGTTCGAGAAACGGAGTGCCGATCGTCGCATGCTCGGTCCAACAGACCGGCCGGTCGAAAGCAAGTAGGCTCTTCAACGCGCTGTGGACGTAGACGATATTTTCTCCCTCGACGATCTCAAACGTCCGCGTAAAGACCTCCCGCACGCGCGGCAGTTGGACAGCCATCTTGAGGCGCATCGCGTCCCAGTTCTTGCCGCTCTCTTGCGTGACCCAGGGCAGCGTATGCGCCTCGCCGTGGCCGGTCAGCCCGGCGGTACGCTCCTCCGGCGAGGGGGAACCGAAGCCGTCCACGCAAACGAAGTGGCCGACCGAACCGCCCTGACGGATCGGTTTGCCGGTCTCGATGTCGGCTTGGTAGGAATCCCAGAGCGGACTGTTCTTCTCCGCATCGTCTTTGAGGATTAGGCTGACCATCGCCCCGCCGAGCGGCAGCACTTTCAACTCGATCTTGTCATTTGAGACGACCAGCGCGGGCTGACCGTGGAAGTCGCTCTTTGTAACGCCGTCCTGAGCGAGGGCCGGTGGCCTGTCAACCAAGAGCAATCCCACGAGAGACCAAACCACGGAGAATGAGAGTGCACGGCGCATGAGCCCTTGAGGATCCCGAGAAACGTCCCAATTATAGGGCTCGGTGGCTCACCTGATACGAAAACGTCGAAGGGACAACGACTGTCAGAATGGATGGGGTGCGGCGTGCCGCGCCTGCGGCCCCTTAGGAGCGCATCATGTACGCAAGGCAATCCCGGCGACGGTTTCTAGGTCTATTGGGCGCGGCCTCGGCCTACGCTGCCCAAACCCGCCCCGACGTCATCCTTCACAGCGCCACGATTCACACTGTCGACCCGAGTCAACCCAGCGCTCAGGCCGTGGCAATCGCTGGTGACCGGCTTCTCGCTGTCGGTGCCAATGACGAAGTCCTCAACCTTGCCGCCGCCGGGACGAAGAAGATTAATCTTTCAGGTAAGACGGTCGTGCCGGGTTTCATCGACGCGCACACGCATCCCGTCTACTCGGGGATTCGGCACTTGCGCCGCCTGGACGCCGACCTGCGCTCAATCCAGGCAATCAAGAACGCGATTCGTACCAAGGCCGCTGATACGCCCAAAGGTGAATGGGTTGTCGGTTTCAAGTACGACGACACGAAGACGGAAGAAGGCCGCAAGCTCGTGCGCGAGGATCTCGACGAGGCCGCGCCCAATCACCCTGTACTTATCCAACACCGCGGGGGGCACACGGCCTACGTGAATTCGCTTGCGATGAAGATCGCCGGGATCACCGAAGACGCACCTGACCCCGCGGGCGGTCACTTCGTGCGGGACAGCGGCGGACGCCTCACTGGAGGACTCGAAGAGCGGGCCACGGAACCGTTCGAGGAGCACATCCCCTCCGAGTACACGCGTGACGATTATCGCGCCGGCGCAAAGCTTATTTCCGAGATGATGTAGCGCTCCGGCGTCACGTCCGCCCACGACGCCCTGGGAAATCCCGACGCGCTGCTCGCCTATCAAGACGCTTGTGACGCCGGCGAGCTCTCGATGCGCATCTATTGTTTACTCACGTACCTCCACCTCGACGGCATGATCGAAGCCGGTATTCGCACGGGTCTCGGCGACGACCACGTGCGCATCGGTGCCGTCAAACTCATCTGCGACGGATCGATTTCTGAGCGGACCGCGCGGATGTCGAAGCCCTTCATCGGGCGTCCTGATGACTACGGGATTATCGTCACCGAAGCGGACGAACTCTACGAGCAGGCTCGCAAGGCGCACTACGCCGACTGGCAAATCGGCACGCACGCCAATGGCGACGTTGCGATCGACATGACTCTCAGCATCTACGAGCGGCTGCAGAAAGAACGTCCGCGCAAGGATCCGCGCTTCCGACTTGAACACTGCACGGTTATCAATCCGAGTCTCGTGCGTCGCATTCGCGACATCGGCGCGATCCCGAATCCGTTCTCGACCTACGTCTACTATCACGGCGAGAAGATGAAGGAGTACGGCAAGCCTCGTCTTGAAGAGATGTTCGCCGTGAAAAGTTTTCTCGATGCCGGTATACGGGTTACCCAAACCTCTGACTACCCGCCCGGCCCCTATGAGCCGATGATGGCCATTCAATCCATGGTCACCCGGACCGATATGAACGGCGAGTTGTGGGGTCCAAGCCAGCGTATCACCGTCGAGCAAGCTCTCAAGGTCGGGACCATCCACGGCGCTTATGCGTCTTTCGAGGAGAACTAAAAGGGTTCGCTCGAAGCAGGCAAGCTGGCCGATCTGGTTGTTTTAGGTAAAGATCCGAAGAAGGTCGATCCGTTCGAGATCATCGACATTCCCGTCAAGCGGACCATGGTCGGCGGCAAGTGGGTCCATGGAGCGTAGTCCCTTGCGCGCGTAGCTGCACGGCGCTTAGAAACTCAGCGTGCCGTCAGGTAGTGCAGGCTGAATAGGTTCCCAGGGTCGGTCCAGGAGTTAACCGGCTCGAACCCGGCCTGCACGGCAAGGCGTTGAAACTCCTCAATCGTGAACTTGTAGGAGTTCTCGGTGTGAATCGTTTCACCCTTGTCGAAGCGGATCGACGTCCCATCGAGTTGTACGGCCTGGCTCTTCAAGCTGACGACGTGCATCTCGACGCGGCCATGGTGATCGTTGTAGAAGGCATCATGACGGAACGCGGATAGGTCGAAGTTGGCGCCGAGCTCGTTGTTGATCCGTTGGAGGATATTCAAGTTGAAGGCTGCTGTCACCTGCCCGGCATCGTTGTAAGCAGTGTTCAATAGCGCGTGGTCCTTTTTGAGATCGACACCAATGAGCAGAGAACCGCCGGAGCCGATCTGCCGTGCCGTGTTGCACAGGAACGACACTGCTTGGTCCGGGGTGAAGTTCCCGATCGTCGAACCAGGAAAGAAGACGGCCCTGTTCTTGGGGTCGCCGCGTTTCAGTGTGGGCAGAGGGAACGGTTTGGAATAATCCGCGCAGACCGCGATGACTTCGACTGCCGGGTAGGCCTTGGCCAGACGCGAGCAGGACTCGACCAAATGTTTGCGGGAGATATCGATCGCGATGTAAGTTACGTCGCCTTGAAAGGCGTCGAGCAGGATGCCGACTTTGCGGCTACTACCGCTGCCGTACTCGATCAGCAGCGAGTCTTTGCCCGCGAGTTCGGCAATCTCGGCGGCTCGCGCCTCAAGGATTGCGATCTCCGTGCGCGTTGGGTAGTACTCGCTGAGCCCAGTAATCCGGTCAAACAACTCCGAGCCACGCTTGTCGTAGAAGAACTTCGGCGCTATCTGCTTCGGCTTTTCCGACAGACCCCGCACAACCTCTGCTAGGAAATCATCAGCCTTCGGATGGTAGTCGTGGAACTCGATACCATCCAAGTGCTCCATCGGGGTTTTGAGGGGTCTGTGAATCCGAATGACTATCAGTCGGACGCCAGCCGGATACCGGAGAACTGCCAACGGGCGTTCGCCGGGAAGAAGTTGCGATAGGTCGGACGTATATGACGCCGCGAGGTGGCGCATGAACCGCCACGCAACACGTACTGGTTGCACATGAACTTGCCGTTGTACTCGCCGACCGCTCCCTCGGCGGGCTGGAAACCTGGATACGCCGTATAGGGGCTTTGGGTCCATTCCCAGACATCGCCGAAGAACTGCCGGGACTCCCCGCTCGGCGGCGCCGGATGGAAACGGCCGGACTCGTAGAAGTTGCCCTCTAGCGGCTCGCAAATAGCGGCGCATTCCCACTCAGCCTCGGCCGGCAGCCGCTTGCCACTCCAGCACGCGAACGCATCCGCCTCGAAGTAGCTGACATGACAGACCGGCTCGGCGCCGCGAACCTCGCGCATCCCGGCGAGCGTTATCATCGACCACTTTCCATCGGACTTTTCCCAGTAGAGTGGAGCCTGCCAGCCACGCTCTTGGACGGTGGCCCAGCCCTCGGAAAGCCAATGCGCCGGATCTTCATAGCCGCCCGCGTGCATGAACTTAAGATATTCCGCGTTCGTGACGAGGGCTGGGGCGATCCGGTGCTGTTCGAGGTAGACACGGTGTCGTGGTGCTTCGTTGTCGTAATGGAAGCCAGCCCCGTGATAACCGATCTTGGCGACCCCGCCCTCGGAAGCAAGCCACTCTCCGCTGCTCTCCGGAGCGCGTTTCTCAGTGAGTTCCGGTGAGTACACCGGACGCAAAGGGTTTCCGGCGAGGATGTGCTTTAGGTCGGTGATTAACAGTTCCTGATGCTGTTCTTCGTGATGGATACCCAACTCAATCAGAGACTCGATCCGTTTCCAAAGCGTGTCATCGGCCTTCTCGATGAGTTGTTCCATTTCGCGGTCGACGTGTGCCCGGTAGTCGTAGACCTCGCTTACCGTTGGCCGTGACAGCAAGCCGCGGTGCGGCCGTGGATGCCGTTTCCCAACTGCTTCATAGTAGGAATTGAAGAGGTAGCCGTACCGTGGATGGAAGTTCCTATAGCCGGTGTAGTGCGGCTCGAGGAGAAAGGTCTCAAAAAACCACGTCGTATGAGCCAAATGCCACTTCGGCGGGCTCACGTCGTCCATGGTCTGGACAACGTAGTCCTCTGTTTCGAGTGGCGCGCAGATGGCGTGGGAGTTGCCGCGCACGCGGCGGAAAATATCGAGGAGATCCTGTTGCAAGGACGGCGAACGCGGTCCGGCGCGCATCTCAACTTCGGCAACGGAGGGAGTCATGGAGCGCCGAGGAGGCGTGAACGTTTATCTTAGCGGACGAATCAGAACGCGCATGGTGGACGCCGGTGAGCAGCGGAAAGTTTACATTCAGCGGGAGCACACTCGGACTAGGGGGGACTCTCTGGTAACTCATCTCCGAACGTCACCGTGGACTCGGCTTGGAACCGTTGGTAGTTCTCATAGTCGATCGTATACTTGACCGCTTGACCGTCCGTGCGAAACGGCAGAATGTCGCTGGCAACCGTCTTGACCGGGAACCAAAGACCTTCGTCTACCTCTTGGTAGATCGTCGCGAATTGTGGGAAGAGGTTCTGGTGGTCCGACCCGTGGACCTGCGGGAGCGGTTTGCCCGCCACTTTGACGATCTGTTTGTGCTCGCGGCTTACCCAGATCATCCCGTCAAGCACGCGCTGTCCCTCGAGCACTTGTCGGGGCGAGAGGCGAAATACGTAGCAGGACTCACCCTCGATGTCTTCGAGGCCCTTGAACCGCAATTCATATCGCCAAAGCGTATCCTCGGTGAGCACGAACGGTTGCACTTCGCGAAGGTCCCGAAAGTCTTCTTCGGTGAGCCGGATGCGCTTTAGCCGAGCATGCGGCCGGCCGACGAACTGCTCGATCCGCTCCCCCTCGGGTGAGAAAAGCACTTCTCGCACTTCGTCGTACGAGCCGCCCGGACGTCCGTGGCGGTCGATCTCGTGAAAGCTAAAATGCCGGGTGTAGGTATAACGCTGCCTTGCCTGCTCGAAGCGCGAGCCACTCTCCGCGAGTGTGCGCAGTAAGCCGTCCGGAGGTTTCTGAGCCGTCGCATCCGAGGCGAACGCAGCTGATAGCAGCACCCCAGCAGTCACGCGCACCAGGCACGGGACCGAGAATCGGATTCGGTAAGATGGGTGCTTGCCGGAGACTCCGCTACAACCGGAAACGAAGACACTGCGTCTGTTCTGGATCACTCTCATCCTGCTCAGTGCGGGTCTCCTGATTGCCGGAGTCATTGGCGCCGATCGCTTGGGTGTCTCCGCGGGCTTGGCGGTTCCGATCGTTGCCGCTTTTCTCCTTCAGGTCTCCGTCTATCTCGTAGCGGTATTTCCCGAAGCGCGCGGCCGGCTGGAAGCCCGCTTGTCAGCGAATGCGTTGGCGGCCTCGGTGGTCACCGCGTCTCTGGTCCCCTACCTGGTCTATTCTCTCCCGACGGGCCTGTTCACGGTGGAGTCAGCCTTAACTCTATTTGCGTTCTGCGGAATCACGGCGTACGTGTTCGTCTGGTTTCCTCCCTCTGGCCATCGTCTGCTGTGGCAAGACGTGGTCGTCCTCACGCTGCTCGCGTATCCGATGATCGGCGGGGTCAGCGACATGCTTCGGCAGATCTACCGCCCGCCGGGAGGGAACGTTCCCGGCGATGTATACGCCCTTGGCAAGATCATGCTGATTCCCTTTGGCGCGATGATCTACCTTTCCCTGCGGCGTCTCGAGGGCACAAACTTTCAGCTTGCGATCTCGTCTCGTGATTTCACCGTGGGACTGAAGAACTACCTGCTGTTTCTGCCGATCGGAATTCCCTTTACCCTCGGCATCGGATACGCCGCGTGGGGCCCATACACGTTCGATTCGTGGCTTGACCCTCTCAGTGTGCTCGGTCGCGCCGCTGGGCTCTATGCGGCTGTCGCGCTTTCCGAAGAGTTGTACTTTCGCGGCATCCTCCAAAATCTACTTTCCGCGACCTGGGGACGGCCGGGCTGGGCGCAACTGGTGGCGAGTCTGCTATTCGGGCTCGCTCACATCGCGTCACGCGGTTTTCCCAACTGGCGCTATGCTCTAGCCGCGGCTTTAGCCGGATGGTTTTACGGCAGAGCGTACCGCGCGAATCGAAGCGTCGTCGCGGCGGCAGTGACACATACCCTGGTCGTTGTCACCCAACTCTTACTTTTCCCGCCGGTTTGAGCGCGTCGGCCCCGAGCCCTACACCCGGATGGATTAGAGTCCGAGAGACTTCGAATACCGGGTAACCCCCCTATCGAACTAGGCGCTTTTGCGGATGGCTCCGGCCCCAGTCCCATCCTAGAATCGGAGGAACTTAGCAACGTTACCATTATGCTCGTAGACATCCCCACATCGAAGTCGGAATACAATATCGAAGAGGCGGCTCACGTTCTGGACATGAGCGCCGCCGAGCTGCGGTCGCTGTTGATCCGCCACGTCCTTGACGAACCCGACGGGGTCCGCCATCTGCCCGCGATGCGGTTCCGGCCCGCCGACCTGATCATGCTTCGATTGGTCTGCGGGGCATCCGAGAGTTCGTAGTGCTTTCGCAGGGCCTGGTGTACTTCGCGACTCTCGCTTCGGAGAGTTTAGTAGAGTAATGGGTTGCTACTCCCGCTTGGCTTACCTCTCCGGGCGGTCGAGTTGCCTCCTTTTGGCCCATGAGCGCGGCGGCTTTGTCACACGATCACCTCTACATCCTCTTCAATCTAGTAGCGAAGGACTTCAAGGTCCGTTACCGGAATATGTCGCTGGGTATTCTGTGGTCGTTAGTCAATCCCATCGTGATGATGGTGGTGCTGACGTTTGTGTTCACGGTTCTGTTCGAGCAGGCGCGTAAGAATTTCCCGCTGTTTCTGCTTTTGGGTTTATTGCCGTACAACTTCTTCAGCCTGGGTTGGTCGACCGGCACGAGTTCGATTATCGACAACGCGCCATTGATTAAGCGAGTGCCGTTTTGGCGGGAGTTGCTGCCGATTTCGGTTGTTCTCGGGAATGCCCTTCACTACGTAATCCAAATGGTGCTTTTTTTGGGAGCGGTGCTCTGGTTCACCGGCTTCAATCTGCAGTGGGTTTGGATTCCCTTCTTGATTGTGCTGCAGGTCGTCTTCGTCTGCGGCCTCTCGCTGATCTCGGCGAGCTTGGATGTGTACTACCGTGATGTCCGATACGTCGTGGAGTCCACGAATCTGATTCTCTTCTGGTTGTGCCCGATTTTCTACGGCATGGTTGATGTCGACCCGAGCATTCGATGGGTTTACGAGTTGAACCCCGTGTCGGCTGTGATCTACGTCATGCGCCGGATCTGCCTGCAAGCATTACCTCCACCCGTGATGACTTTGGCGAAGATAGCCTTGGTATCATTCGCCACACTTGCGCTCGGCGCATACACCTTCCGCCGCCTGAAGAAGAATTTCGCTGACCACCTATAGGCGGTTCCCATGACGGTTATCGATCTCCAGAAGGTAAGCAAACGCTTCCTGATTCACCGGAAACGGCAGCTCGCGACGGATCGTGCCCGCCGTGCCAAATCAACGCTGGAAGACTTCTGGGCATTGCGAGACGTGTCCTTTCAGGTGGAAGCGGGAGAAAATGTCGCCTTGGTAGGAGGCAACGGGGCCGGCAAGAGCACTTTGCTCGGCATCGTGGTGGGTGTCATTACCGCAACGAGCGGCGAGGTGCGCAAGGTCGGTCGGCTGGGCGCCCTACTGGAGTTGGGAACCGGTTTTCATCCCGACCTGTCAGGTCAGGAGAATATCCACTTGAACGCGTCCCTGCTAGGTTTTCGCCGCGCGGACGTAGAACGGGAATTCGACTCTATCGTGGACTTTGCCGAACTGTCCGACTTCATCGAAGAGCCGGTCCGCACCTACTCGAGCGGCATGGTTGCCCGGCTTGCTTTCTCCGTAGCCGTTCACATCGACCCCGACATCCTGATCATGGATGAAGTCTTGTCAGTCGGTGATAAGGGTTTTCAAGAGAAGTGCAAGAAGAGGATCCATGACCTCGCCGGGCAAGGCAAGACCCTACTGTTCGTCTCTCACCAGTCGGCCGCTGTCGAGGCGCTGTGTCCTCGAACAGTCTGGCTGGAAAAGGGCCGCGTGAGACTCGACGGGCCTACCGAGGAAGTCGTGCCCCTCTACGAAGCAGCCATGACCGAGTTATCTCAAATAAGGGACTCGGCCGAGGTGGTTCAGACCCGTTTGGCGGCAGGGGATGACGCCGATTGAAGGCCGCTCCAGTCTTCACAGATCACGATGGAGTCGGAGGGGTGCTTGGGCTCATACTTAACGTACACGGCTCCCAGAAAGCGTTCCAGGTCGTGCTCTCCGACCCGGGTCACCGCTGAGACGTCCTGAGCGGTGGCGTAGTCGACCCCACGGACGGAATACTCGTAGAAGATCAATTGCGAGCCCGGCGCGTCATCACTCGCGGGCTGCTGCTGAAAGTCTATGATTGTGCCGTCTGTCATGCGGCCGCTGGTGTTGACTCGCAGCCGGCGGCGGCGCTCACGTTCCGCCGGGTCGCGCCGGCGGCGGCACGCGAGGTAGAGGGCTGCGACTAGGACAGCCGCCGTGGAGACAGCGGCCCCGAGGGCAATACCACCGTCGGCAAGAAAAGACCCCAAGTTCTACCCCACCGAGACTTCAGACAAGGTCTTCCGGTAGTCGGCGAGGAACTGCTCCAAGCCGATGTCGGTGAGTGGGTGTTTGAAGAGTTGGTGGAACACTTTGGCAGGCATGGTAGCAATGTGCGATCCGGCCAGCGCGACATCCTTGACCTGCAGTGGTCCGCGAATCGAAGCGGCGAGCACCTGCGTCGCAAAGTCGTAGTTTTCGTAGATCGCGACAATCTCACGGATCAACTCGGTCCCATCCGACGAGATGTCGTCGAGCCGGCCCATGAACGGGCTGATGATGTAGGCACCGGCTTTGGCCGCCAACAAGGCCTGCGAAGCACTGAAACACAGCGTCACGTTGACGCGAATTCCTTCTGAGGAGAGCACCTTCGTGGCCTTGATGCCCTCGGGAATGAGCGGGCACTTAACGACAACATTCGAGTGGATGGCCGCCAGCTCCCGGCCCTCCCGGATCATTTCTTCCGCCTCGGTCGAAACCACTTCGGCGCTGACGTCGCCGTCCACAATCTCGCAGATCGCACGAATCTGTTCCGCGTTGGAGCGGCCCTCTTTGGCAATCAGGGACGGGTTGGTCGTGACGCCGTCAACGATTCCGAATGGGGCCGCTTCGCGCAGGTCATCCAAATTGGCGGTATCGAGAAAGATCTTCATGGTGAACCTCTATGCGGCGGCCTTGGGGTCTGCCACTTTGTCTAAGACGAGTTTGTGATTCTTCTCACACATCATACCAACCGCTCCCGTAGCCACCGCCGGCGGGTTGGTGAGCTCGGGTCCCGATTCTGAGAGATCGATTGTTTCGAGGGAATCGAGGGCTGGCCGACTGTTCCGCGGTGCCTCATCTTGACCCCGACGGGCGCTCATCCTTGGCTGGCCGGCCTATTGCGGCACCACGAACCCAAGTCGCCGTGGTGGGAAGTGCTCCAACTCAGGTAGGTTACGCGGACAGAGGTTCGTCTTCCACCTTGGCCGTGAGGGCCGTAGGCTGTTCAAGTGTGGTGTTCTCGTCGTTTGGCTCGATTCCCTTCCGGTCTTCCCGGCGGCCGAATACTTGGATGTAGAGAGGGGTGGGGAGACAAATGTCGTCCGTTTGGGTCATGCGGGTAATGTCCTCGGTTGCTGTTGCCAGCTCACGTCCCTAACTCTACGCGACGACGTCCCATTCGCCAATGAACCTTTGGTCTCATTTTGGTGCCGTCCGGCGGTACCAATGAGAGAGAGGGCATTCCTGAAGGTGCAACTAGGGATGATAGGACAACAGTACTAGTGGACTGTCTCAAAGTAACCTTATATATAGGGAAGACGTCTTCTCTATATGCCCTTTGAAGGTAGCCTGGTTCGATTGAACTCCCGGCAATGTTCCGAGCTCAAGGAGATCGCTCGCTCCCA
>Ga0315339_1000432_pt1 | contig 53561 bp, 44 predicted proteins | sample ASW17metaG_FD_204514 | JGI IMG/M metagenome (GOLD analysis project Ga0315339, IMG submission 204514) | Ammonia-oxidizing marine archaeal communities from Pacific Ocean, United States - ASW #17 | ecosystem: Environmental > Aquatic > Marine > Oceanic | place: USA: California | collected 2016-12-05 | reverse complement strand
CTGACCGAATACCTTGACGTCCCGCGTGAGAAAATCCGCGTCATTCCCCCCGGCGTGGACACCGCCATGTTTCAGCGACCAGCGGAAGAGGCGATGAGGTCTGTTCTCCAACGACACCGGCTTCTCGATCGACCCTACCTGTTGATGGTCGGCTCTTACTCCGATCGAAAGAACCCGCATGGACTCCTGGACGCTTTTGCGGATTCGAGACTCGATTCGGACTGGCTCCTCGTGCTCGCCGGCCCACAAGGCGCCGAGCAGGATGCGCTGCGCACTCATGCTCATCAACGCGGACTCAATTCCGATCGCCTTCGCTTGCCGGGCTGGATTGAAGATGACGACCTACCTGCACTGCTTGCAGGTGCCACCGGCTACGTCTGCTCTTCACTGCACGAGGGCTTTGGTCTTCCCGTACTCGAAGCCCAGGCCTCCGGGACTCCTGTCGTCTCCTCAAATCGAGGCGCCTTGCCCGAGACCGTCGGTGACTGTGGACTGCTCTTCGACCCCTCCAGTCGGGAGCAATTCACAAGCGCTCTGGAAGAACTCGCAGGCAACGATGCACTCCGCGCCGACCTTTCAAAGCGAGGCCCTCGGCGCGTCTCTGAACAGTACTCCTGGCGACGCACGGCCGAGAGCACCCTCGACGTCATGACAGCAGCCGCCGCCTTGCGCTAAACGCTTTCTGGTCCGGTGGACGTACCCCTCAGAGCATGACTGCCACTCTTTAGCCGTCCGCTGATGAAGAAGAGCGCTTCTCCGCGCTCTGGCCACCAGGAGGTCTGTAGTTCTTGATGAGCCTTCTCGGCTTCAGGCGCTCGTAGAGAATGCGGATCTGCTGCCGCGTTTGAGGCGTGATGCCGCTCAAGGAATACCCGAGGGCCTCCAGATCCCGACTGGCAATCCCCTCGAACCCCGCAATGAAATCTGGTGCGGCGTCATTTCTCCAGCGTTCCACGCGACCCCGGTTCACTGATTTTTTTGTGCGTTCATGAAACGAGCTGTCGCCCCGTGCCACGTGGGTCTTCGCAGACTCGTGGTAATCCAACATGGCAGGCTCGAATCGCTCGCCAAGAAAGTCGCAAATGCTGCGCGTAACCTTTTCCGGATCTGCCGTGAGATCTTCATAGCGAATCTGCAAAAAGCGCTTGGAACCAAAAGTTCGCTTCGCTCGGCGACAACACGCCATCGCGTGACGCCAGCGAACAGCGACCTCGTACACATTGCCCTTGTCGTAAAGATCTGCAAACGGCGGGTTCAAGCAACTCACAGCCACGTCCCGTCCATCGCGGACGATGTGAATGACCTGACTGTCGGGAAACCACTGATTGACTTCGGGAAGAAAGCGGTATGTCCCAGGTGTTTTTTCGCCCCAACGCGGCTTGCGCGCCTTGTCTGTCCACAACGACATGAGTGCCTCGAACACCCCGGCTGGCGTCGGTGGATCCGCCTCCATGATGCGCATGTACATCTCTTCAGAGTCGAGTTCCCACTCCTTCATGCGCCGTTTGCTGACCAAGCGTTCTGCAATCTGACGCCGGCTCGCTTCGTTCACGAGCGGCCCATACTTTGATTCGCACCGTCGCAGGAAACTCGCGATGTGAGCTTCGGGTGGAATGACAATTCTCGAGTGCGCGTTGAGAATCAACCGAAGCAGAGTTGTCCCCGAGCGTGGATGACCAACGACAAAGATCGGGGCGGTGCGTCGCCCTTCGCTCGGTTGACCTTCACCTGATGTGCTTGCTGCCATGCTGCCCACGCCTGTGCTGGTGGTCCCGCCGCTGCGAAGCACTCTCCGAGCAGTTACCACCTGCCGCGATTCTAACGACCGCGCAGCCTCGGCCCCGAGCCTGCTGGTTGCCAGGGCGGCTCCTCTTCCTGAGCAGGGGCCTTTCAACAAAACCAGAAGGGCTCCGATTTCGAGCACCTTTTCCTGCCGAAAAGGCAGTCTGCCCTCGACCATTTTCCAACAAATCTCACCATGCAAACGCTCTGCGCCCCTGCCCGAACAGGCTCCAAAGAGAGGCTTGCATCGCGCTTTGTACATACCCAGGAGAGGCTTCATCACCATCTTACTGACATGTTTTCTTATATAGGAATACCGGATATGGAATAGTGGTGGGCATGAGTCTGGACATGCTGCTGCTCGGGCTGCTGCGCCATCGCGCAGCCTCTGGATACGACCTCGCACGAGAGATCCAGGACGAAGAACGCCACCTTTGGCGCGCCAGTAGCAGTCAGGTCTACGCAACGCTCCGCCGACTTGAGCAGCGCGGCTTCCTCAGCAGCCGCTCGTCACGCAGTCGCAAAGGTCCCGCTCGCCGGCTCTACAGTCTGCGCGCCGAAGGTCATGAGCACCTGCAGAACTTCTTAGACGATGTGACAACACACGAAGCAGAGCGAGTTCCTTGGCTTGCTCGTTTGCGCGTGATCGACAGCGCAGAAACCGAGACCGCGCAACTCCTCCTGGGCCAGGCGCACGCGGGCCTTCTTCGCGAGACAGTTCGATTGCGCGAACTTCTCGAAGAGGGGGGCAACGACGAAGATCCAACCGCGCCGAGCTTCTACCGACTTGCCACTCTCCAGTGCGCACTTTCTACAGCACAACTGCGCCTCAAGTGGTGTGAGCAGACCCTTGAGAAGCTTGCGGCAACTCCAAATTCATGAGGCCGTAAAATTCAGACAAGGCAGCATCCGTCGCACATCCAACGTGAAAGTAGATGTCTGCACATGCTTCTCGCCGCACATCTCCAAGGCGCCCGGGACTCGCAAGCTCGCTCTCGATGAGCGTGGGAAGCCGTGCCACGTCGTCACATTCCGTACCGATCCGTCGCCCCCAGGTTTCCAGATCTGCTTGCCCTTCCCAACGCCGCAGCTGGTTCGGAAAAGTCATGAACACCAGAGGCTTGTCGACCTGCAGCCACTCAAAAGCCACCGAAGAAATGTCGGTCACAAGAAGGTCTGAGGCCTGCATGCAAGGGATGACATCGAAGGTATTCGGGGCAACAAATCGCGGGCCAGTCAGCTCCTCCAGCAAATCACTCCAATCACGAACAGCAAAACGCACGTCGTACGCATTGTCGTGCAACTTCACCAACACGTTCAGCGGCATCTTCGCCAGTGCTCGCAAAAGTGCCTCTCCCATGTGGTCCAAAGAGCTCTCTTCCCCCCAACTCGGGGCATAGAGAACAGTGGGCAACGACGGGTCGAGTCCATGGGATTCCAAGAAACGCTCTCGATTCAACGATCCGTCAGTCAGTCGATCCGTCTTGGGGAGTCCGACGTGGAGCAACTTGGGGTCGCCTTCTTCAAAGAAACCGTGCTCCTGGTAGCGGCGAATCATGTAGGGGCCAGTGGCAAAGACATGGTCGTAGTCATGAATTCGTTCGTTCAAAAAATAGTTCTTAATAGAGACGCCATGAAAGATCTGGATGCTCGTCCGCGCTCGCTTGGTTGCCATGAGAAAGTCGGCCGAAAACAAAACATCTGGCCGTGTGTACTTCGCGAGCCAGTTCGGCCGGCAACGCGCAGGAAGAGCGCCCGCCAGATCAAGCAGCCCCGCATCAGAGCGCCCGGCCGACTTGCCGTACAAGACGATCTTCATGCGCGCGTCGGCAAGAAGCCGAGCATGAAGAGGCCGAAACATTTCGTAATTCATCGGCCGCTTGGCGCGAAACGCAATGACGCTCACAGGCTGTGAGGCCCTTTTGCCTTCTGATCCGCCCCGCCCTCTGCTCCCAGAATCAGCGGTGCAACCTGTTCGCGCGCCTGCGTGAGGTCGTCCGGAAAATCGATCTCGATGGCTGGCAAATCGCTGACATCAACTTCAAAAAGCGGGTGCTCACCAACGATGTCGTGCAGTGCTGCTTCGAAGAAAAGGTTCGTGTTGCCCAGTTCAAGATTATGTCGGCCAAGACTCGCAATGAATGCCTCATTCATCTCGGACTCAAATTTTGCAATGCCAATGAACTCGCCCGAACACCGGGCGGGGTCTAGCTTTTTCCCAATCTCCATGACGCGACCTGCTTCGCTCTGAACGATCTTGACCTCTTCTTCTGCGCAGCGCTTGTGGTCCACCGCAAGGCGACTCCCAGGTGCTGCAAGCAAACGGGCCACAACTTCGTGATGAAAAAGCACGTCAGCATTGAAGTAGAGAAAGGCGTCGCGCATGAACGCACGCGCACGCCATAGAGAATTAATGGTGTTGGTTGTTTCGTAGTCCAGATTTTCAATCCAGCTTGCGCGCACATCACCGCGAGCCTCTACGGCCGCCCTGATCAGTTCTTGTCGGTAACCGACCACCAAGGTGACGTCTGTCACTCCATGCATCACGAGAGCATCGAGCATGTTGTCGAGGATGGTGGTTTCCCGAAAAGGCAGGAGGCACTTCGGATCGAGCCAGCCAGAGGCTTCCAGGCGGCGTCCACGCCCCGCGGCCAGCAAGATCGCGTGCATGCTCGCGTGCTCCTCATCTCATTCAGGTCAGGGTTCCGGCACCTGGGTCCCCGGAAGAGGCCCAGCATGCCAACTCACAGCCTACCGGACCCGTTGAGCGTGTTCCCGCACCGGCTGCCGCCAGCCCCTCTTTTCGACCTCTGAATCAAGCCCTCTGCTCAACCCGGCCGATTCACAAGAGCCTCTTGGGGACCCTCCGCCGAGACAGCGGAACTGGTGCGAATGTGAAGATCCCGCTGCGGGAAGGCGATCTCAATGCCTGCGGCCTTGAACTCCCGGTCAATCGCATTATTGATCGGGTGGCTGATCGTCCGGAACAGCTCCGGGTCAGTCACAAACACACGGAGTTCGAAATCTAATGTGCTGTCACCAAACTGCGTAAACACCACCCGCGGCTTGGGCTCATCCAACACATCAGGCTGCTCTGCCGCCACCTTGCGCAGCAGCTCTTCCGCCTTCTTGGTGTCAGATCCGTACGCAATACCCACCTTGACAATGACCCGCAACACCGAGTCTGTGAGCGTCCAGTTCACCAACTGATTGGTGATGAACTCGCGGTTGGGAACGATGAGCTCCGTGCGATCCCAGGTCACAAGTGTCGTCGCTCGCATATGAATGCGGGTCACGCTACCGGTCACATCACCTACTGTCACCGTGTCCCCAACTCGAATGGGTCGTTCGAAGAGAAGAATCAAACCCGACACAAAGTTCGCGAAGATTTCCTGCAAACCAAACCCAAGTCCAACAAACATGGCCGCCGCAAGCCATTGCACGGTCTCCCACCCGATACCAACCGAACCAAACATCAGTGAAATGCCGATGACGCTGATCAGATACCTGGAGATTGTCGTGATCGCGTATCGCCCTGCGCGCTGAAGGGGCAGGCGCTGGAGAATGGCAATTTCAAGCAATCCAGGAAGGTTTCGGGCCGCGGCGATTGTGATCAACAAGGTTGCCAGGGCCACCACGAGGTCGCGCAATGTGATGGCGTCCACCTTGGTTGTCGTGTCTCCATCGACATCGACCTCGTAGGTGTGCGTCCAGAGCTGCTCGTCAAAAAAGTTCAGTGCCGGCAGAACATCTGCCCAGACCAGCAAGACACCCACGATGAGCCCGATGCTGATGAGCACCTTCACAAAACTCCGCGACTGGGCACTTACCGAGGGAATGTCGATATCTTCGTCTTCGACGTACTCCTCTGAAGCAGAGCCAGATGTTGCGGCTTCAGCCTGCGCAGCTGCACGCCGCTTGCGATGCTGCTGGAGACCGAGTTGCCGACGCGCAACGAACAGCCAGCGCATGAGAAGCGCGTGAATAAACACGAAGCCCACGATGATGAAGCCTGTCAGCAACACCCGGATCTGAAGTTGTTGTGCCGTGTACAGGTAACCCAGCGTTGCCAATCCGAACAGCATAATCGGCATGCCTATGGCCGCGGAGAACCAGAGGTAGCGCAGCCGGTTCGTCCAACTATTTGTGTGTCGTTCAATAACGAACCGCAGTACGCCACGCGTAGGCCGCAACACCTGGTATGCAAAAATCGCGAGCATCAGCTGACCGGCCATGAACGCCAACCGTCCGAGCGATTCGCTATAGGCTCCGTTGCCCTGTGCCTGCAGTGCACCCAGAATGAAAAGCACCGGCAATCCAAAAAGCATGAGCCACCGCACATGCCGTCTAAGCAACTTCAAGCTAGCAACTGGCCAGCGAAAATGAGCCTCTGCCAGACCGCGACGCCGACACACCGCCCATATCAGTTCACCGACAAAATAACCTGCCGCAACCCACCCAAGGCCCGCCGCCACATCGCGCCCCAAAGGCAGAGTCGTTCCTGCTGACTCCTCAATCAGCCTGGCTCCAAACCAGATCACGAGTGGTGTCCCTGACGCGAGCAAGATCGTCAAGATGGTCGTGCGAACGGTGTGTGTGAAGCGATCTGTACGAATGCGGCCAAGCAAATAAGCATCATCAGCAATGCGGCGCCTCATCAGCGGTCGCGTGAACACGAGCAGCAAGATGAACACGAGCGGCGAGGCTGTGCCCAGTGGGTCCTGTCGCACCGTGCGAGGAACACGCGCCATCAGGTCGCCCCATGACGGGCTGTCAAAAAGCCAACCGATGGCTTTCTTTGTTTTTTCCCAGGTTTCAATAAGTCCCGTATGCAGCGGAGGGGCAATGCGAACCCAGAGCACCCGCTCGTCGATGTAGGCGGCAAATTGCTCCGTCTCGTCTATCAACTCCTTCTCGACAATCGAGAGGTCGATGAGGCCGTGGATGTACGTCCGGTAGTCGGCAAGGAGAGCGCTCAGAATTCCTTGACGAATCTGTAGCTGCTCACGAACCGAAGATTCCAGAGTCGCGCGATCTTCCCCCATGGGTGGGTTTAGCTGCTCATCAATGAACTCCGCGACTGCGCGATCCAGGTTCACCAAAGCCTCGGCCTGCTCGTCGTAACCAATCTTCTGGAGTTCGATGTCACCCTGCTCGCGAATCCGCAGCTCTCGCGTGGCGCGGTATTCGCGAATGTCTACAAGGCTGTCACGGTGATCCTTCAGCAAGAGGCCGATTGTCGGAGTGCCACCGGCCGCGTTGTACTTGGCTTCTACGCTGGCAAAGCGGTCTTTTTGCAACGCAAGCGCTGCGCTCACCTCATCAAGTCGTAAAGCAGTTTGCTCAATCTTTACACCGAGATTGTCGCGCCGCTGAGCCGCAAGTTCGCTGTTGTCGTCAGCAAGTGGCTTGAGGATGTCGAGATCTCTCGCCGTCTCGACAAGCGCTCTCTGCGCTGCCTCGCCATCTGCTTCCGAGTCGAGTCGGCGCCGTTCGTTGACTTTTTCGCGCCAGGCTTTCACGCGCCGATCCGCTTGCGTCACTCGCCTCGACACCTGTGTCCGCCGAGCATTGAGCAACTCATCGTGTGCGCCGAGACTCGTGACCTCTTGCTCGTAGGCGCGCACCTCAGCCTCAATCGCCGACCGCCGCGCCCGAATAGACAGCCGAATGGCTCGGTATAGCTCGGAGTCCGATGATTTGTCCTGCAAAGCAGCCAACTCACCCTCGACATCCGCAAGTTGCCCTCGCGCTTCGGAGAGTTGTGCTGGCAGCACCGAGCGTCTATCAATCCGCCCCCTATGCTCGAGCTCAAGCTCAATTGTCAAAGCTTGTGCAGCATCAAGATCAGCCTCTGACTCGGCGAGCCACTGTTCCAGTTGGGTGAAACTCGCCGTCCCAGGCACTTCGATTGGGGACCCCGAGGATGGCTCGGAATCCCGCTGTCCCTGCATCGCCTTCAGCAGCCCAGGGGCTTCACCTTGAAAACGAACATCTTCCTCGTATTGAGAATTCCACTCGTTGCGCCGCTGCACCTGCAAAAGAGCCTGCTGGTACTTCTCGACAACCGCTTCCACTTCCTCGGCGTCCAGGGTGTCATCGGCACGCGTGCGCTTGAGATCCGCCTCAAGTGCCTCAAGCGACAGTTCGTCGACAGCAATCCCAGACCTGCCCGGCGTGCCGGAATCCTGAGCGCCCACGGGCATCGCCAAGAAGCCCGAGGCCAAGAGAACGGTTCCGAGTAACAACGACGCCCGCATCGCAATCCCCGTCGGCAGGCTTGCCATTCGAGTGGAGGGGCGTCAATTCTGACAGCCCCATTCGATATGGCGATCCAGCCTAACCTGAGACCCGGCGGTATCCCGGCGAGAACTCGGGAACGTCAGCCGCTCCAACGAGTGCGCACGCGGCGCGCGGCCTGAAAGGCACGCAGTTCCAACCACCAGCGGGAGAGTCGGGCCACCTGACAATCCGTCTCATAACCCCAATGAGCCATGCGCGGCGCCAGCAACCGTGAAACACCCTCGAGAAGGGCTCCCGGAAGCTCCTTTTCAAATCGACGCAACGACACGGCGGAAATGCCTGAGGGGGCCTCTTGAGTGCCATAACTCGAGTTACCGCCCCAGGGTTCACCGGAACGCGTCGGGCAGGTCAGGATGTCATCCCAGGACACCTCGAGGTGCTCCGCCACGTCCCGCATGACTTTCTCGGGGGCTTCCACAAGGTCTTCGTAGCGGACCGCCAGAAACTGGCCGTGTTGACGCTGAAAAGCTCGCGTGAGCACATCGCCCATCGCCCAGCGGCGCGCAAAATGACGCATGCCCTGGGCCGTCCGCCCACGCTCCCACCGCCGGGCCTGGCTCGCAAGCACAGCTCGCGGATCTCTCACGACACAGATGACCCGAACTCGTGGCCCCAGTTCCGACAAGAGATTCGGCACGATTCGTAGATGTTTGGGGGTCTTTTCCACCCAGCGTGTCGCGCTCGCCGCGGGCGGAGTCACCGACGCAAGTGCCTCCAGAAATGCGAGCACTGCTCGAGCCGGACTCATTCCAGGTCGAAAATCCCGACGCAAAACGTGCTCGACACGCTGTCGTTCCAAAGACCCTGAAGGAAGCAAGGCGTCATAACGCGGCAATGCAAGAAAGGCGGCTGCAGGATCCGCTGCCTCACACCAATCAACGGCGAAAGACTCTGCCGGAGGCACCCACAGTTCTGGGTGCCCATCCATCAACGCCTTGAGCAAAGATGTGCCTGATCGAGCAACGCCGACAACAAACACACCGTGCATCTGTGCAAGGTGCGCCGAGGGGCCCTCAACTGCTTGCACCCCTGTACGGTCGCTGAGTTCTGCGTCACTCATGCGACTGCCTGGCGATCAGCCAAACGCACCGATCCCGGTCACGTCCTGCCCCAGGATGAGCGTGTGAATGTTGTGCGTCCCTTCGTACGTGTAGACCGATTCGAGATTGCACATGTGGCGCATCGACTGATATTCACCGGTGACGCCATTGGCGCCCAGCATGTCGCGCGCCATGCGGGCCACGTCGAGAGCCATCTTGATGTTGTTTCTCTTCGCAAGCGAAACATGCTGTGGGCGCGCCTTCTTCGCTTCTTTCAGCTTTCCCAGCCGCCAGGCGACCAGTTGGGCTTTGGTGATCTCGGTCACCATCTCGGCAAGATTGGCCTGTATGAGCTGGAAACCCGCGAGTGGCTTTCCAAATTGCTCACGAGACTTGGTGTAGTTCAACACCTCGTCATAACAGGCCAGAGCCGCGCCAACGCCGCCCCAGGCAATGCCGTAACGCGCCTGGGTCAGACATCCCAGTGGCCCCTTGAGGCCTTGAACGCCTGGCAAACGATTGCTGTCGGGCACGCGCACGTCCTCGAACACGAGTTCGCTGGTCACCGAGGCGCGCAGGCTGAACTTGCGCTTTTGTTCCGGCGCACTGAAACCCTCCATGCCTTTCTCGACCAGAAAGCCGTGGATGACACCGTCATCATCCTTGGCCCAGACAACGGCAACATCGGACACCGTCCCATTGGTGATCCACATCTTGGCGCCATTCAGCACCCACTCATCACCATCTTTACGAGCGCGGGTGAGCATGCCACTGGGATCGCTCCCGTGATCTGGCTCCGTCAATCCGAAGCAACCGATCAGTTCACCCTTGGCCATCCCTGGCAACCAGCGCATCCGCTGCTCTTCGGAACCGTAGGCAAAGATCGGCCACATGGCGAGACTTCCCTGCACCGAAACAAAGCTACGTAACCCGGAATCACCGCGCTCGAGTTCCTGGCAGATGAGTCCATAGGCGATCGGCCCGAGCTCTGCGCAGCCGTACTTGGCCGGAAGGTTGGCACCCAGCATGCCCAGTTCTCCGACCTTGCCGATGAGCTCTCGTGGGAACTCTGCCTTTTCATAGGCGTCGGCGATGATCGGCATGACTTCATCACTCACGAAGTCACGAGTCATGTCGCGAACCATGATCTCTTCTTCCGAGAGCATGTCGTCGAGGAGGTAATAATCGAGGCCGCGGAAGACGCTCATGGCGATGTCCGGTGAAAGATGGGGGGGGCCCGTCACAAGAACCGACCCGAAAGGTGTCTTGGACTCCGCCAGAATCTCGGCGGAGTGCCGCAGAAAAGCTCCGTATGCTAGCAACTGAGGGCCCCTTCAGGCTCGACCAGAGAACCTGACTGGAACGCGCGAAGGCCGTTCAGCACCCTCTAGCAAAGTGAAATCGAGGATGATGAGCACAACCGAAGGCTTACCTCTCCCTGATCTTCGTGGCGATCGCTGCAATGGATGCGGCAGTCCCACCGCCTGGGAGGAGAATTCCGGGCTTTGCCCCCGTTGCTCGACTCCGGCGGGAAAAGGGCCCGCGCCCCCCCTCACGCCTGGCCTCATCCGGGGAGCTGCGGCACCCTTCCGGGGACTGAGATTTCTTGGCAAGCATCCCAGGCTGTGGGCCTGGGTCGTCATTCCGCTGCTGCTGAACACCTTGCTGTTCGCTTTCGCGATGGTCTGGACCATCAAAAATCTGGGCGAGTTCATGCCCGATTTCGAGCAAGAGTGGCCGGCGCTCTTCGACTGGGCACGCGTCACGCTGGGCTGGCTTCTCCAGGTGCTGCTGTACATCGTCGGTGTCCTGGCCGCCTTTCTGGCGACCTTGCTACTCGCGAGCGTGGTGAACTCACCGTTCTACGACCTTCTTTCCGAAAAGGTTGAGGCCACCAAGCTGGGCCGAGAAGACCCAGGTCGACCCTGGAGCGCACTTCCCATGGACTCGCTCCTCTCGCTGAAAGCGGCCCTCTCGATTGCCCTACGCCAAGCGCTCGTGATGCTCGTGTTGTTCCCGCTGAGCTTCACTGCCTTTGGCGCGCCTCTGTTCGCCCTCGCTGGTTTCTATTACGCAGGCCTCGCACAGATCGATGTGACCTTGGCTCGCAAACTGTATCCGGGCTCTCGACGCACGCGATGGTCTCGACGGCATTGGGGACTCGTGCTGGGCGCCGGGCTGCCTCTCAGCCTCCTCCCACTGCTGGCCCCTTTCGGCATCGTGGGAACAACGCTGGCCTTTCTGGAAGAACCGGACAAACAGTAGCGGGTACGCCCGGCCCCTAACGCCCGCCTCGCACCGCCTGCGCGAGGCCAGTACCCTGACGACGTTCCGGAGAACTCGATGACCGCTCAAGATCGCCCACTGCTCGTGACGTCGGCTTTGCCGTACGCCAACGGCTCTATCCACTTCGGGCAGTTGGTTGGCGCTTATCTGCCAGCTGACATCTTCGTGCGTTATCAGCGACTGCTTGGCACCGATGTGTTGTTTATCTGCGGCACCGACGAGCATGGCGTCTCCATCACAGTAAAAGCCGAGAAAGAAGGCGTTCCCTACCGCGAATACGTGACCCGCTGGCACGACGACATCGTCTCCGTCTTCCAGCGCTTCGGAATCTCCTTCGACCACTTCAGTCGCACGAGCAATGAAGACCCGCATTATCCGCTCAGTCAGGAATTCTTCCTGAGGCTGTTGCGCTCTGGCGCCGTCGCGCCTCACACAACAAAGCAACACTACTGCACTCACTGTGATCGCTTCTTGCCAGATCGTTACGTAGAAGGCTCTTGCTATCTATGCGATGGGGCCGCGCGCGGGGATGAGTGCAAAGTTTGTGGAAGCTGGCTCGACGCGGTGAAACTGATCGACCCAGTGTGTGTCACATGTGGCAACACACCTGAAGTGCGTGACACCATGCAGTACGAACTCGACTTGTCACCTTTTTCAAACGATGACGATCGCCGCGAAAAATACCCGCTCTTTGATCGCTGGCTAACGCATGCCTTCAAGGGCGCGCAACTGAAGCAAAACGTACGCAAAACTGTTTTCGACAAGCTGCTCGTTGAAGGCGACGGCCTCCGAGCTCGCCCCATCACGCGCGACCTGAAATGGGGCGTTCCTCTTCCAGCCATTGACCTGGACAATCAAGCTGTCGACGGGCATGACGGCAAGGTGCTTTACGTTTGGTTCGATGCACCCATCGGCTATGTGTCCGCCACGATCGAGTGGGCTCGCGAGATTGCTCACACCCCCGACGCGTGGCGCAAGTACTGGATAACGGACGAAAAATCCGACTACAGCGCCTCTGCGAAAGATGGTCGGTGGCCCGGACCGCGCTTGCTGCACTTCATTGGCAAGGACAACATCCCGTTCCATTGCGTTGTGTTCCCCGCCATGCTCGGCTGGCAAGACCCTGCCCGCGAAGAAGACACGTTCATCGGCCCCGGACAAAACGAACGCTGGGTGCTTCCAGAAAACGTCCCCGCCAACGAATTCTACAACCTCGAAAACGGCAAATTCTCGACCAGCGATCAGCGCACGCTAGACAACGATCACATGATCGAGTCCTTTGGCGTAGACGCTCTGCGTTGGTACCTGACGGTTTCTATGCCGGAAACAGCGGACAGCCGGTTCCGCTTCGGAGCACTTCAGAATCACGTCAACGCCGACCTGAATGACACCTTGGGAAACTACGCCAGTCGAGTGCTGAAGTTCGTCGCATCGAAAATGGGCGGAAAGGTGCCCGAACCGGATGAGTCATTCGAACACAACATTCCATCTGAAGAGCCGGGATCCGACACACAAGCCGTGTGCACGGTCCAGCGGGTGCGTGAGACATGCAACGCCTTCTTCGCCGCAGGTGACAAGCATGCGCCCACGCTTGGCTGGCAGCTTGAACATCAAAACTTTCGACGCGCCGCTGAGTGCCTACTCGATCTCGGACGTCTCGGGAATGTCTGGTTCGATGCGCATGCCCCGTGGAAATCGCGGAAGCTGGAAGACCTGACGGACTGCCACACATCGCTCTGGGCGCACATCCAAATCCTCTCGGCACTGGCCGTCGGCATGTGGCCGTTCATGCCGGAGGCATCGGACCGCCTACGCCTCATGCTCGGACTCAAACCATTGACCGTTGACGTTCCCGTCCCACGCGGACTGGAAACACGGACAGCGAATCTCTGGCACTACGAGGAACTTGCTGCCGGGCACGTACTGGGCGAGCCAGGCATCTTGTTCACCAAGATCCCTGACGAATTGATTGAGCAAGAACGCGCGCAATTCGAAGCGAAACCCTGATCGCTCGGCCCGTCAATATCCTGAGCTCTCGCTCGGAGCCACTTCGTTCACAGAGCTTCCTTGCTCTTCAGCGGCTTCGGCTTCCAACTCATTGGCAGTCGGAGCACTGAACGGCTCTCGCTTGGGAACGGCCTCTCCAAGGAGCTTGAAGCGCAGAGTGATCGGGGTGTTGGGCGGTGGCATCCGCTCCGGGTGAGGGAAGTAATAGCCGTCCATGAGTCCATCCAAAGAGTTCCGCTCGAAGATGCAAACCTCAAGCCCGGCGAGGTAGATCGCCACCACATCACCCTCGACGTCCGCCTTGAAACGCCGCCTCTTCTCGTGCCCGACCCGGTACTCACCGAAACTTCCGCCCGTATAGATCCAGCCGAGTTCCTGCAACGGCTCTCCTGTTCGCGAGTCAATGATCAGTGACTCAAGTTTCGGTGCATGCCGCTTGCCCCCGTCGTCCAGCCACTCCATCGTCAACTGCATCAGTGGGCCGTGTGGCGGTTGGATCATCCACGCCGAAGCTTGTCCCGACTCGAGATCTTCTTCGGGAGGAAGCGGGTCTTTTAATTCCAAGAGAGTCGGACCGCCCGGCTCAATCCCCATGGCTTGCAAGCACGCAGCAAGAACGGAAGGCTGTGCTCCGACAAGGATCAGTGCCTCATACGTTCTTCCCAGTTCAGTCACGACCAGATATTCGATGGGATATCCCAGCGACTGCGCGTCGTGGATGGTGGCTCCGCGAACGAGCAACTCGCCCGCTTCAAGATCGAGGAACACACCATGATCTTCGAGCGCTGCTTCGTAGTGCGGCAAACGAGCACGCAGATCTGCCGGGTCCATCGGCGGCTTGTCTAGCCAATCCGCCGAATGCCCGTTCTCATCGAACATCCAGAAGTTCGGATCGGGCAAGCCATCTTCCCCGAGCGGAACTTCCAGACCCTTCGACGGAACCACGTCCTGAGACCACGCCACCCCCGAGGGGATCGCGAACAAGACAAGAAGCGCCACGCCTCGCCTCAGCCGCGAAGCAAACAATCTGCCGCACAGCGACTCGACAGATTTCACGATGCCCCTCACTTGCCGCTTGCTGCAGGCGCCTCCTCAGGCGTCGCTTCGCCACTGAAGACCAGCTTTGCTGGCTCGCCTTGAGCATTGAGCTCCGTGCTGACATCTGCCGTCACCTTGGCCACATCTTCCATCTCGCCCTTCAGAAGAACTTCGGCCAGGGCATCTTCAACGAACCGCTCAACGGCTCGACGCAATGGCCGAGCGCCCATTTCGAGGTTGCTCCCATTCTCGATGAGGAAGTCTTTCGCTGCCGGAGTGAGATCTAGATTGATCCCGCGATCCTGAAGTCGTTGACGAATGCCTCGCAACTCGATGTCCAAGATGCCGACCAGGTTCTCCTTGGTGAGCGGCTTGAAGACGATCGTATCGTCCAATCGGTTGAGGAACTCAGGCCGGAAGAAACGGCCAACTTCATTCATGAGGTTGTCCCTCATGCGATCGAACTTCTTGCTCGTATCTCGTGAAGCGAAACCGAGACCTGTCTGGTTCTTGATGATTTCCGCGCCGATGTTGCTGGTCATGATCAGCAACACATTTCGGAAATCGACCTGCCTCCCAAACGAGTCTGTCAGGCGACCTTCTTCCATGATCTGAAGAAGCATGTTGTAGATGTCCGCATGAGCCTTCTCGAGCTCATCGAGCAACACAACGGCATAAGGGCGGCGACGAATCTTTTCGGTAAGTTGACCGCCTTCTTCGTAACCGACATATCCGGGAGGCGCGCCAACAAGTCGACTCGCGTTGTGCTTCTCCATGTATTCGGACATGTCGATCTGAACGAGCGCCTCATCGCTGCCAAACAGAAACGCTGCCAACTGCTTCGCCAGGTGAGTTTTTCCGACCCCTGTGGGGCCCAAGAACATGAAGCAGCCCATGGGGCGCCGCGGATCCTTGAGTCCCGAACGGGAACGGCGCACTGCCTTCGAAATGGCAGCGATGGCGTCGTCCTGGCTGACAACTGTCTTGTGCAGTTCGTCCTCCATGCGGAGCAGCCGCTGAGCTTCTCCTTTGTCGAGCCGCTGAAGCGGAATCGAGGTCATCTTGCTGACAGTTTCCGAGATGACGTCTTCATCAACTGTTCCATCGATCTCAACCGACTTCGTCTTCCAGTCGTGTTCAATCTGGTCGCGCTTCTTACGCAACTTGTCTGCGTAGTCACGTAGATAGGCTGCGCGCTCGAAATCCTGGTCGGCGACACACTCCTCTTTCTCCTTGTCGAGCTTCAAGATTTCGACCTCGAGCTCTTTGAGGTCTGGTGGGGCGGTCATCGCCTTCAGACGCACCCGAGCCCCAGCCTCGTCCATCACGTCGATTGCTTTGTCCGGATGAAAGCGGTTCGTGATGTAGCGCGTCGACAGTTCCACGGCCAGCTCAAGGGCACCGTCTGTGATCTGCACGTTGTGATGCTTCTCATACCGCTCGCGCAAACCCTTGAGGATCTCAATGGTCTGATCTGGCGTCGGCGGCTCCACCATGACCGACTGGAAGCGACGCTCGAGCGCCGGATCTTTTTCGATGTACTTTCGGTACTCGGACAGCGTAGTTGCGCCGATGCACTGAATCTCACCGCGGGAGAGCGCGGGCTTGAGAACATTGGACGCGTCGATGGCGCCCTCTGCTCCGCCGGCACCGACCAGCGTGTGTAGCTCATCGATGAACAACATGATGTTCTTGGCTCGACGCACCTCGTTCATCACGGACTTGATGCGTTCTTCGAACTGCCCACGGTACTTGGTTCCGGCGACCATCATGGCCAGGTCAAGGACCACCAGACGCTTGCCTTTCAGGATCTCCGGCACCTCACCAGCCACGATGTCCTGGGCGAGGCCTTCGACGATCGCGGTCTTGCCTACGCCGGCTTCACCAAGAAGCACCGGGTTGTTCTTGGTCCGCCTCGAGAGAATCTGGATGACGCGTTCGATTTCCTCGCGCCGACCGATCACCGGATCGAGCTGGGTTTCGCGAGCGAGCTTTGTGAGATCGCGGCCGAACGCATTGAGCGCCGGAGTCTTCCCTTTCCCGCGGCCTCCCCCGCCTCCACCTCCTGACGGATCCTGCTCGCCCTCTTCTCCATCGTGTTCTTCCTCCTCGATCTCGCCGCCTTCTTGCGGCGCGCCGAGAAACTCGAGCACCTCTTCGCGAACATCTTCGAGCTTCACCGAGAGGTTTGTGAGCACGCGCGCAGCAATGCCTTCACTCTCCTTGATGAGTCCGAGAAGCAAGTGCTCGGTGCCGATGTAGTTGTGGCCAAGCTGGCTTGCTTCTTCCAGCGAGAGCTCAAGCACCTTCTTGGCTCGCGGCGTAAACGGCAGGTTGCCCATGGGCACCATCGTCGCGCTGCCCTTCACCAGTTTCTCGACCTCTGCGCGAATGCGTTTGAGATCGATCCCCATCCCACGAAGAACATTGGCGGCCACGCCGCTGCCCTCCTGAACAAGGCCAAGCAGAATGTGCTCGGTGCCGATGTATTCGTGATTGAGTCGCTGAGCCTCGCTCTTGGCGAGATTCATGACCTTCCGTGCGCGGTCCGTAAAGCGATCGAACATGACTTGTCGGTGTAGGGAGAAAGTGAAAGGCGAATGCGGGCTGGCAGAGAGACTTGACGTCAGTTGTTCTGCAAGGCTCCGCGGATGAGATCGGCACGCAATTCGTCGCGCCGATCGGCTGTGAGTTCAGTGTCGGCCGTGTACTGTAAGTGTCCAGGCCGCATGGCCACCATGAGGCTTTGAATCGCGGCCAAATCGATTTCGTCTTCGTCAAGGATGCCCAAGCATACGCCGAAACGGAGTGCCGAGAGGTGTGACAGCGCCTCACCGGACGTCATCCGCCGGGCATGCGTCAAAGCGGCCCAGGCGCGCCAGATGTGATCTTCGACGCGCCTTCGGTTTTCGTTGAAGTGGGAATCGCGATTTCGGCGCTCCCAGCTTGAAACGTGCTCGACCAGGCTCTGCACGCCTTTGACCGTCTCGGCCGGCGTTCGGCCCAGCGTGACCTGATTGCTGATCTGATAAAATTCGCCATCAGCCCGGCTGCTCTCGCCAAAAATGCCGCGCACCGTCAGTCCCAGCTGCTGAGCCGCATTTTGCATCCGCACGATGTCTTGTTCAGAGCCACGCCCCGTACGCCCATCCACGCGGAACGACAGGGTTGGAAGGTGCAGCATGACCGACACTCTTAGGCCGGTTCCCGTGTTCGTCGGGCACGAGGTCCGGTAGCCGAATCGCGGGTCAAAGCTGTAGTTCACCTGGCTCCCGATTCGATGGTCGAGGTCGTTGATCACCTCATCGAGACGCTCCAGGTCGAGCCCTGAGGCAAACACCTGGAGGCGCAAATGGTCCTCTTCGTTGACCATGATGCTCGTGGTGCCATCGTGTGAAAACGAGACCCCCCGTGGGAGCTCGTCTGCGGCGTGCTCACGGCTGATGAGATGCCGTTCAAACATGACTTTTCGCTCGGTAGGCGACAGCTCATGCATGCGGTGGTAGCGAAAATCCGGCTCGAGCTCGTGAAGCACTTGGCTGAGATGAACTTCGAGTCGCTCACATTCGCCTTCCTGGAACCGTGACTTGAAATGGAAGTCATCCAGGTTGCGCGCCAGCCGCATCCGCGAAGAAATCACCACATCGCTCTCGGGACCGGGTTCCTGCAACCAGAGTTCGGGAAGCTGTAACGAGTCACCCGAACCGGAGTCCGAAGGAAACAGCGAGGATTGGTCACCTGAGCCGCTCATCCGTCACTCGCCCTCCGTGGGACTGGCAGGAGCGTCGTCGGGGGCACGACCCCCGATCTGATTGATCTGGTCACGAATTCGAGCTGCGGCCTCGTAGTCTTCTTTTTCGATGGCCTCGGCAAGTTGTGCACGGAACTCACTGGCCTCATCCATCACATCCGCTTTGATCACAAGTTTGCCGTCGGGCGTCTTCCCCGAATACAGGCTCGATCCGTGGATGCGATCGAGGAGCGCTATGACCTCCTTGCCGAAAACTTCGTAGTCCTTGGCGCACCCAAAGCGACCGTTCTGGCGAAACTCTGCGTAAGTCATCCCGCAATCGGGACAGACCTTCGCGGTCTTGCTCTGACCTTGCTGGCTAACCTCGCTCGGGTCAAAGCTCTTCAGCAAGTTCTGCAGTTCCTTGTTGGCCTGAGGGACCTGCAAGACCTTGGCGCACTCCTCGCAGAGGTGGCGCTCGGACTTCTCCCCTCCACGGATCTCCGTGAGATGGAAGCTCGCCTGATTGTCGCATCGGTCACATGTGTGGAACATGGGTTCCCGTGGGCCTCCTAGAAGGGCTACCAGCCCCTTTTCTAGCACTCCTCTCGACCTCAGGACAGGCTTCGCGGAGGGTCCAGGCTGCGCACGGCCTCGCAGAAAGCGATCGCTCTCTCCTCGAAATGCGCAAACTGGTCATGAGAAGAATAGCCCGGGGAGAGAAGAACCGTTTCCCCGGCATTTGCCAGGGCAGCGGCTCGTTCCACGGCAACATCGACGGTTCCGGCTTTTTCGGCCTTCACACCGGCTCGCTGGAGCCGCTCTGCCAGATCGCCCCCTTCCTCGCCCACCGTGAACACCAACCGGGCCCGTGAACGGGCTGCATTCACCAAAGGATCAGGGTTGAGGCCCTTATCCCGGCCCCCCGCGATGAGCAGGCAAGGCCTCTCCATGGCCTCGAGAGAGGCCGCTGTGGACTCGGGCGTCGTGGACACCGAATCATCCACCCAGTGAACTCCCTCGCGGACCCCCACCTTCTGCAGCCGATGCGGTGGGGCCTGATAGCGCTCCAGGCCCTCCCGAAGTGCTCCCTCGGCTCGTTTGCGGTCTCCCAGGAGAGCCGCTACGGCCAGGGTGGCCGCGGCGGCATCCCAGCGGTTCATGCGACCCGGCAACGGCATGTCCTCCGTGGCGAGAACCGTCCGTCCGCTGCCATCGACAAGATGCCCCTGTGCGTCCACCCCGAGATCCGGGGGCTTGGCGGCCTCCTGGCCCTCCAGGTCTCCAAACCAGTGGACTGCATGAGTCCTTCCGTGAGCCAGGGCGGCCACCCTCTCGTCCCCGACAGGCAAGACAGCATGCCGAGCACGAGTCAAAATCGCAGCCTTGGCCTCACCGTAGGCCTCCATCGAACCATGCCGATCGAGGTGATTCGGCGTGAGATTCGTGATCACGGCCACCTCCGGGCCCAGAGCCGGCAAACCCCAAGCCGCCCGCATCGCCAGCAGTTCGAGCATGAATGAAGACAGCTCCAACACGGCCACCGTCTCCGAGGTCGCCTCTCCCAGTTGGCCGAGTAGTGAGCCACCCAGATTCCCTCCCCGTACAGCCGGGACACCCGCGCTCTCCAGGATCGCGTGGGCCAAGCTCACCGTGGTCGACTTGCCGTTGCTTCCCGTCACACCAAGCATGGGGCCTGGCCAGCGCTCCATCAGCAGAGCGATCTCGCTCGTCACCTCAAGCCCTCGCTCGCGAGCTTGCTGAACCAGGGGCGCCCCTGACGGCACGGCTGGGTTCACCACCAACATGTCGGCTGCGGTCAGATCCACCTCTTCGTGGCCGCCGAGAGCGAGCAGGGCACCTTGGTTCTCAAGGCTCTCCGCGGCTTCGCCCAGCTCGGCTCTGGAGAGCCGATCTGTCACGACCACCTCGGCTCCCTGCCCGAGCAGCCAGCGCGAGACACCCACACCGCCACCAAACCGTCCCAGGCCCAGCACAACAACTCTGCAGTCTGTGAGTGGGGCTCGCAGCGTCACGGGGACGTCTGGCCGGGAGCCATAGCCTCGCGCAGGGCCTTCAGTTTCTCGTACGCCTCTCGGGCGGCAGCCTCTGCTTCCTCTGGCCCACCGAAATCCTTGTACGGCATCAGTGAAATGGAAAAGGTCCGATCATCCTCGATCTCGAAAGGCCATATCAGGTCCGTGACCAACGACATGGGAAACACCTGCCACCACGGGCGCCACACATCGATCTCGACAAACGTCCGCTCAAAGCCTGACAAACGCAGCTCCAGGGCACGGACTCCGTACGAGAAGAACTCTTCTTCATAGGGCGTCGTGCCGACGATCCGACCGTCGAGAATGACCTCGGCGCCCGGTGGCTGGCTCCGGATAAACAGCTTCCGTGTGACGCAGCCGGGAAGCCCCACCAGCAGCACGAGCAAGAGCACAACTGGCGGACAGGGAGGGATTCGAACCCTCGGACGGGGAAAAACCCCCGTCAACAGATTAGCAATCTGCCGCAATCGACCACTCTGCCACCTGTCCGACCAAGGGCAGGGATTCTTCCCGCGGTACGACCCTCTTGTCAACGACAGCGCGCGCATCATGCTCTCCTAGGTCACCAAGCCCCATGGGCGTTGGCGGAGGGAGTGGGATTCGAACCCACGGGCCCTTGCGGGCCAACGGTTTTCAAGACCGTCGCAATCGACCACTCTGCCACCCCTCCGTCGGGTACTTACGGAGCTCAGTCGCCCAGATCCTCTCCAGATTCGGGCTCTGGCTCCACGACTCCAATCTCATCCAGGATCTCATCCGACGCGAAGAGCGTACTCTTGACTCCGGTCGCGATGGCCACAGCATCAGAGGGCCGAGCGTCGAGCGAGAAGGTATTCCCGTCGGGAGCCTCAAAGTTCATGCGGGCATAGAAAACCTCATTCTTCAGCGAAGTCACCTCGACGCTGACGAGATTTAACCCCGCAGCCTCGATCAGGGAGGCGAACAGATCGTGAGTCATGGGTCGTCGCATCGGCACGCCATGAACCTTGCGATAGATCTCTGCCATCTCATTCTGGTGGATGATGATGGGAAAGACCCGGTTGCCCTCACACTCGCGGAGGTACATGTGGCACTCGGGAGTCCTGTCCGATCGGATGATCCTGCAGAGTTCGACCCGTTTCATGCCCATACGGGCGAGTATAGCGTCGAGAGCCCCTTGTCCCTGCACCCGTCCTGGAGCTGATTGCACATGAAGGCGCTCTCTCTTCCACACCACCCCGAACGGCCTGCTGACAGCCACAAGGGGCAGTGGGGTCGCGTGCTCGTCATCGCAGGGTCCACGCGCTATCCGGGCGCGGCCATCCTCGCGGCGCAGGGGGCCGGGCGTGCTGGAGCCGGACTCGTGGAACTCGCTGTCCCGAAAGGCCTCGGGGCCATGGTCCTCCCTGCGGTTCCCTTTGCCATCTTGCGCGAGGAGCCCCTCGAGGCAGGAGGTGGCTTCAGTTCAACGGCCGGCTTCGGGCTGCTCGAGGCGGCCGCTCTTGCGGATGCCGTGGTGCTGGGTCCGGGGCTCGGAACGGCCGAGCCGACCTTGCGACTGCTTGAGATCTTGCTTGAAGGCATCTCGGCCCCCCTGGTCTTGGATGCCGATGGCTTGAATCTGCTGGCCGCTCTCGGGGTCGGCGCCCTCCACTCGCGGCCGGGCCCAACCATCCTCACGCCCCATCCGGGCGAATTTGCCCGACTGGAGGGAGGGGGCGTGCCCCCGGAAGCTGAGCGAACCGCCCGCGCCGGGCGCTTGGCCACTCACCTGGAGGCCCTCGTCGTCCTCAAGGGGCGGGGCACGGTGGTCACCGACGGTGACCGCATCTATGTCGAGTCGGCAGGCAACCCAGGCATGGCCACCGGGGGCATGGGCGACGTCCTCAGCGGCATCCTCGGAGCTCTCTTGGCCGTGATCTCGGAGCCTGCCGAGGCCGCAGCCCTGGCGGTCCACCTCCATGCGCTCGCCGGCGATCTGGCCGCGCAAGAGCTCGGGCAAGAGGCCCTCTTGCCCGGTGATGTCGTGGAGAGGTACGGCCGCGCCCTGCGCGGCTGGCGTCAGGGCCTCGAGGGGCTGGGGGAGCCAAAGCACTGATGGCCCGAATCGGATATCCTGACGGCGTTTGCCGGTTCCATCGACCTTTCTTTGAGTGAGCCCAGCCTGTGCCGCGCCGCGACGATCTCAATCGAATCCTCATCGTAGGAGCAGGCCCAATCGTGATCGGGCAAGCCTGCGAGTTCGATTATTCAGGAACGCAGGCCTGCAAGTCGCTTCGCGAAGAGGGCTACGAAGTCATTCTCGCGAACAGCAATCCGGCCACAATCATGACGGACCCGGAGTTTGCGAACCGAACGTACATCGAGCCCGTGACGGTCGAAACCGTCGCACGCATCATCGAACGCGAAAAGCCCGATGCGATCTTGCCAACGCTTGGCGGGCAAACGGCTCTTAACGTAGCGGTTGGATTGCACGAGGCGGGTGTTCTCGACGAGTTCAACGTTGAGATGATTGGCGCAAACTACGACGTCATTCAGAAAGCCGAAGATCGCAGCCGCTTCAAGGCTGCCATGGCAGTCGTGGGGGCGAGCGTCCCTGCCTCGGGTGTTGCGCACTCGATGGACGAAGCTCGCCAGGTTGTGGCTGAAATCGGACTCCCGGTTGTCATCCGGCCAGGCTTCACGATGGGCGGTAGTGGTGGCGGGATTGCCTACAACCCGGAAGAGTTCGAGGCGATTTCGAAGCGCGGACTGAATCTGTCACTCAACTCCGAAATCCTCGTCGAGAAGTCGATCGCGGGCTGGAAGGAATACGAGCTCGAGGTGATGCGCGACCGCAAAGACAATGTGGTCATCGTTTGCTCCATCGAAAACCTGGACCCGATGGGCATACACACCGGCGACTCCATCACCGTGGCCCCTCAACAGACGCTCACCGACCGCGAATACCAGGAGATGCGGGACGAGTCCATCGCGATCATCCGTGAAATCGGCGTCGAAACAGGTGGAAGCAACATCCAGTTCGCGGTCAATCCCGAGACGGGCGACAGGATCGTCATCGAGGTGAACCCACGCGTTTCGCGAAGCTCTGCACTGGCTTCAAAAGCCACGGGCTTCCCGATCGCAAAGATGGCGGCCAAGCTGGCTGTGGGCTACAGCCTCGATGAAATCAACAACGACATTACGCGGAAAACTCCAGCCTGCTTCGAGCCCACCATCGATTACGTCGTGGTGAAAGTGCCCCGCTTCGCCTTTGAAAAATTTCCGGAAGCAGACCCAACGCTCGGAACGCAGATGAAGTCGGTCGGCGAGACGATGGCGATTGGCCGCAACTTCAAAGAGGCTTTGCAAAAAGCGCTTCGCGGACTCGAGACAGGGCTCTGCGGACTTGGACTCAAGAAGGGCGACCCGGCCCTTCCAAGTTCACCGCGCCACCTAAAAACGCCCACCAAGCGCGACCTCCGGCGCGATCTCGGACAGCCGGTTCAGGAGCGCCTTCAAACCGTGCGCATAGCGATGCGCTCGGGCGTTTCGCTTGAAGAGATCTACCAGATCACTCGGATCGACCGGTGGTTTCTGAAACACCTGCAGGAACTCATAGAGCTCGAAAATGAAATGCTCGAGTTCCGCTCATTCGAAGACGTCCCAGCGAATGCGCTTGCTCGATTCAAAGAGGCTGGGTTCTCGGATCAGCAAATTGCCAACGTCTTCGGAACAGAGTCTGCGCGCGTTCGTCTTCGCCGGCACGAACTCGGATTGACCCCTGTATACAAGCGCATTGACACCTGCGCGGCTGAGTTCGAATCGTTCACCCCCTATCTTTACTCGACCTACGAACAAGAGTCGGAGGTCGAAGAGTCAGACAAGACCAAGATCATGGTGATCGGTGGAGGCCCGAACCGTATCGGGCAGGGGATCGAGTTCGATTACTGCTGCGTTCAAGCCTGCATGCGTCTGCGTGAACAGGGTTACGAGATCATCATGGTCAACAGTAACCCCGAGACCGTGTCGACCGACTTCGATACCTCTGACCAGCTGTTCTTCGAACCCGTGACCATTGAAGACGTGCTGCACATTCATGCGACTCAGCCGGTGTACGGATCCATCATTCAGTTCGGCGGCCAGACACCGCTCAACATTGCGCAGGGCTTGCAACATGCAGGAGTGCGCATCCTGGGCACCTCACCCGATTCCATCGACATGGTCGAGGACCGCGAACGGTTCAGTGCGATGCTCGAGCGGCTCGAGATTCCCCAGCCGCGCAACGGCATGGCCACCAACGCCGAAGAGGCAGAAGAGGTCGCCTCACGCATCGGATACCCGGTCGTTGTTCGCCCGTCTTACGTGCTTGGCGGGCGAGGCATGGACATCGTGTACGACCGTCGTTCATTGGTTTCGTGGATCGAAACCGCTGTTGAGGCCTCGCCTTCGCATCCCGTCCTTGTCGACGAGTTCCTTGAGAATGCCATTGAGGTCGATGTCGACGCCGTCTACGACGGAAAGCACTGCGTCATCGGCGGCATCATGGAACACGTCGAGCCAGCGGGCATTCACTCCGGTGACAGTGTCTGTGTGCTTCCGCCGTTTTCACTCACCGAAGCGCTCCAGAAAACCATCCGCGAATACACCGCCCAACTGGCCGAGGCCGCCTCTGTGCGAGGCGTGATGAACATTCAGTACGCCGTGAAGGACGGCAAGGTGTTCGTGCTTGAGGTCAACCCGCGTGCAAGTCGCACGGTGCCCTTTGTCTCGAAAGCCATCGGCACTTCGCTAGCAGGCGTCGCCGCGCGCGTCATGGCCGGTGAAACTCTCGACGAGATTGGCTTCACCGAAGAAATCATCCCGCCCCACTTCTCCGTCAAAGCGCCCGTCTTTCCGTTTGCCAAGTTCCACGGAACCGACATCATCCTGGGCCCAGAGATGAAGTCGACGGGTGAGGTCATGGGCATTGACGAGGATCTCGGCTGTGCCATCTTCAAGGCATTCGACGGAGCCGGACGGACGCTCCCTCTTCAGGGTGCGGTGTTGTTCTCTGTTCGCGACCGTGACAAGTATGCGTGCATACGCGTTGCGGGCGCATTCCACAAGCTGGGCTTCTCTGTTCTGGCAACACCCGGAACTTGCGCGGCGCTCGTCGAGGCAGGCATTCCGGCGGAGTCTGTCTTCAAGCGGGGTGAAGGCCGACCTGATGTGACCGACATCATTGCCAACAACCAGGTTCAGCTGGTCATCAACACACCAACAGATGACCGCTTGGCTCGAGATGATGAAAAGGCCATCCGCACAACGGCGCTCATGCGTGACATTCCCACGTTGACTTCGATTTTTGGTGCGAGCATCACGGCCACCGCAATCGAGTCCATGCGACGCATCGGACTGCGCGTTCAGTCCATGCAAGAGTTCCACGCAAACGCGGGGTCTAAGGGCACAAAGGGCGCAAACCAAACGACTGCGTGACCCCGGGTCACGCCCGAAGAGCTGTCAGTTTGTCGTCGCCCGCCGCTCGGTGACCTCAATCAGCGGGCTCCAGTCGTCGTCCGTGGCGCCTCTGCGACTGGATTCATCGAGTTTGATTCGCGTGACTTTCATCAGCGTGGTTTTCGCTTCGATGTAGATAAGAAAAACGCCAAGCGTTTCACGGTCGAAGTCGAAGTTGCTCTGGGTGGGCTTCAAGCTCCACACCTTGTCCCAGTACGTGTCGTAGTCATCGACTGTGCCGGGGTCGATTCGGAATTTCTTGCCGATCTTGCTCTTCACTTCCTGAGATTCGAGGTAATCAAACGGCTTCATGCCGCCCGCAATCTCATCGTCTCGGATCGCCGAGCGAAGTGCGTAAATTTCCGTTGCCGTCTTTCCGATGAACGCCAGCTGACTTTCTGCTGTAGGAAGCGCCGCACTGAGTTCCTTTGCGGTGCTGCGTTGCCAGATGATGACCCCAACGCCGCCCAGGATGAGCGCCGCCATGAAGGCCAACAAACCCTTCTCGAAATCCCATTCGATGTTCATGTGGAGGAGGCCTCCTTGCGAGCTTCAAGAACATCGAGGTCGAGCGTGACCGTTGTCTCTCCGAATGAAGTCATGCCATTGGGAGTTGGGCTCGCGGCTCCCTCATCAATCTCCGTGTACAGCGGGTCGTCTGCGAGCATTTCCAACAGATCACTGTACTTGGAGGCGCTCTCCATGATTCCGCTGAAGCTGATGTAGGGATTCCGGCTGCTCACGCTGATGTCGAGGCTCTTCAGATCAAGGCGCCCCAGCCCTTTTTCGTTTGCCTTGACGAGCTTTGAAAGCTCGATCCACGCGTGCAGTGCGGAATGCTGCTCTGGGATATAGGCACTTCGCCCGAGCTGACGCGCTACGTCTTCTTTGAGCTGGTCAACGGCAAGTGTTACGGCGGTCACTCTCGCCGGGCCGAATTCTGCCCGCTCCCAAACCGCCCGAGCCGCATCATTGTCTTCCATGAGCTCTTCAAGGTTCAGCTGCGCTGACGACAGCAGGTGGCTGTACTCATCTTCAACTTTTCGAACTCGAGAGATCGCATCGATACATCCCAATGCGACAACGAGGAAAAGCATGAAAGACATGACGATCAGAGGCGACTTCACCTGGTCGAATTTACGTGTGTACGCGCATTCGTCTCGGCGGAAGTCGGTCTCTGTGATGTTCAGTCCGTTGAGCTTGTAAGCCAGTCCGAGTGCAACCCCTATGTCCGGCCCGTAGCGCTCGGCATCCTCCTCGGACAGCTTGTGATCCACATAGGACAGAAGATCCAAAGGCTGAGCATCGACGCCAAAGGCCTCGCTCACCGCCCCCAGAAAACCAGGAATTCGGCTGCCCGAGCCACTTGCGTGCACGGCCTCAAGGCCCTCGAACCCCGAGAGTGTTGTCAGGGTGCGGCGAATTTCACGCTTCAGGCGACTCAAGTAGTCATGAGTTCGCGCAGCCTCGACCTCTTGGTCTTCAGCAAGCGCTGCATCACTCGACGCATGAAGACCATGCGTCCCAAGTCGCAGTGAGCGCACCGAGTAGAGCTGCCCATCGACCAGAAACATCAAGTTCGTTGATGCGTCCTGTGCGTGAACCACAACAGAAACGGCATGCTCGGCGGCCACTCCCGTCGCAGTGAGTGCATGCAACAAAGCAAACGAATCGACGTCCACGAACATCGGGTCGAGATTGGCGCCGTCCAGAATGTCCAATCGATCGAGAAGGTCTTCCTTCTTGACTGCCGCCACCAAAATCCGGCTTCTGTCGCGCGACTTTCGAAGAACAAGGTGCTGCATGATGACATCATCGATGTCGAGAGGGATGTGGCTCTCCGCCTCGAATCTGACGACCTTGTTCACCTGATCATCGTTCGTAAAAGGAAGGTCAAACTCTCGGAAGAGCGCGCTGCTTGCGTCATAAGCCATCCCGCAAGGATCTGACGTAAAGCCACGCTCCTTCATCGCCGTCGCGATGGCATCGGCACGCAAATCATCGGCTTCCAAATCATCTTCGCCGGTGGTCTGCACGCGGAGGTCAACTTCCTCCACGCCCAACACGCGCAGCCGCTTACCCGCCCCCTCAAACTCCATGAGTCGAAGGCAAGTGCTGCTGTAGTCAATCGCGGTCTGAGTGGCCATGCAAAGAGTCTGGGGGAGGGGCTCCGAGAGAGCCGATGTTAGAGGTCGACGTCAGCCGTTCAATCGCGAGTCAATTCGAGATATTGACTTCGCTGTGTCTCATCCAGAACTGCCAGGATTTTAGTCTCTGTTTGATCCAGGCTTTCCGCCAGTGGGCCCCGAAGCTGCTCTCTCTGCCTCTCCACGAGCGACTCAACCTGTGCGTCGTGGGCCGTCAGAAGGCGATCGATCTGCTCGACCTGCTCTGCCCGAAGGCCGAGCTGGTCGATAAGTCGTGGGAGGTGCTTGCCTCCGGAGGCTGCCGGGGCCGCGCTTCGCTCGCCCGCCACATAGCCCAGAGCTGCGCACAAACCACACAGAACAAGTGCGATTCCAAGGACAGGGCCGGAGCGATTCACCGGTCACCCCCAGGCTCTTCGAGTCCTTCTGAATCACCTCCGAGAGGCGCCACATCCGGAAGCAGAACCTGTAAAGCTCCGTCGAGATCCGGAGCCGCGAAGGGGTCGGGGTGGAGCGTGTCGATCTGGTGCTCCTGGCGGGCAAGTTCATCGTCCGCCGCAGCCCCGGTGGGGAAGGTCATATCCATCGCAACGGTTAAACCGAGCAGCAACGCCGCCGCGATGGCGAGCCGGCGCAACAACGGCAAGACATCACCGCCTCGAGCAAGCAGACGTCGCCTGTTAAGCACTCGATCCGTGAAACCCGGTGAAGCCTGACGCGCAGGCTCGCTTGAAAGAAGGTCGCCCAGTGCAGCAAAGTCACCAAGCGCCTCCCGGCAAGCGGGATGAGAGCTTGCCCATGCCTCGGCTCGCTCTACAGCGCGAGGGTCCAAGCGTCGACCATCGCGCTGAAGGCTGAGAATCAACGTGCAAAGCTCATCGCTCATCGGCTCATCTGGACCGATCGCGGTCATGGATTCAAAAGGGGGGTCAGAATCGGTCATCTCAGGTTCGTCCAGTTGCAGTCAGTCCGATTGTTCCTTCGGTAAGTCTGCGAGCAGAAGTACGCGGAGCTTTGTGCGCGCCCGGAAGATCCGAGACTCCACAGTTCCGATGGAAATCTCGAGGATTCCCGCCACCTCTTCGTACGTGTGGCCTTCCATCTCGCGCAGGATAAGTGTGGTCCTGAAGGGCTCGGGGAGGCGCTCCATAGCTTCGCGAACGCGGACTCGCAGTTCGTCCCTCTCGAGACCCTCGAGTGGCCCGCAGTCCCCTGAGGGCGGGTCCACAGCACCCGCGGGCAGGCTCTCGAGAGAGATGGCCGGGCGACGTCGCCTGTGGGCCACATAGTCTCGAGCCGTGTTGACGCCGATGCGGTAGAGCCAGGTGTAGAGTGCGGATTGCCCGGCGAAACGCCCGATGGCATTGAACGCCTTGAGAAAAGTCTCCTGGGCGAGATCTTCGGCGTCGGCGTAACCACCGGCCACGCGCGCAACAACCGTGATGATGCGGTCCTGGTAGGTCTCGACCAACTCACGATAGGCATCCTCATCGCCCGCCCGGAGCTGGTCTACGAGACGGGTGTCGTCTGCGTTCATTCCGAGCTTCCGTGTTGGGTGCGACTTGGACGCCGAGGGAAGAGGCTGTATTCCTTCTTGCTGGAATCGGCCTCAAACGGCCGAATATGGACAGTATCGGCTCGATTGCGGCGCTTCAGGCCTCGTCATCCGAATCGGAGGGTGGCTCCCCTGGAACTCGAGGATGCAAATCGAGGTCATGGCCCATCTTGTCCCGTTTGGCTCGCAAGTAGTCCTCGTTATGGGCACCCGGCTCCATCTGCAGCGGAACACGTTCTGCGATTTGAAGCCCGTAGCCTCGCATCGCGTGATACTTGGCCGGATTGTTGGTGAGCAACTTGAGCTGTCGGACCCCGAGATCCCGCAAGATCTGCGCCCCCACCCCGTAATCCCGGACATCCACCGGCAAGCCCAGCGCTTCATTTGCTTCGACGGTGTCGAGTCCCTGCGTTTGTTGCAGGTGGTACGCCTTCAGCTTGTTCGACAGCCCGATCCCACGACCTTCCTGTGCTCGCATGTACAGCACAGCGCCCTTTTTCTCTGCCGCCACCTGCGCAAGCGCCGCCGACAACTGATCTCCGCAATCGCAACGTAAAGATCCAAGAACATCGCCGGTCAAACACTCACTGTGAACGCGCACGAGCACGGGCTCTTCGGCACCAGAAACAACCCCCGGCTCCAGCCCTCCCTGGGTCATCACAAGGTGCTCGCTCTGGTCCTCCTTGGATCGATACAGATGGCAACGGAAATCGCCATAGCGCGTGGGCAGGTCAACCGAAACAACATGGTCAATCAGCCGTTCTGTTTGCCTGCGGTGACTGATGATGTCGGCCACCGAGACCACGCACAGCTTGTGCTCTTCAGCAAAGGAAAGCAGGTCTGGGAGGCGCGCCATGGTCCCGTCGTCGTTCATGATCTCGCACACGACGGCTGCCGGACGTTCTCCGGCAAGGCGCGCAAGGTCTACAGCCCCTTCGGTGTGGCCTGCCCGGCGAAGAACGCCACCTGACATGGCCCGCAGTGGAAACACGTGCCCGGGTCGCGAAAGGTCGGCAGGCCCCGAGGCCTCGTCCGCAGCAACCTGAATCGTGCGGGCACGGTCCGCCGCAGAGATGCCCGTGGTGACTCCCGTCCGCGCCTCGATAGACACCGTGAAAGCGGTGCTTCTGCGTGAGGTGTTGTGGTCGACCTGCAACGGCAGGTCGAGAGCATCCGCGATCGATTTCTCCATCGGCATGCAGATCAACCCACGGGCATGACGCGCCATGAAGTTCACGAGATCTGCCGTCACGTGAGTCGCAAGGCAGACGAGATCCCCTTCATTCTCACGGTCCTCGTCATCGACGAGGACAATCATGCGCCCCGCCTTCAGCTCCTCGAGGGCGTGCGAGATGGCTGCCGATGAGTCGATCACGGATTCTCCTCAGGATCTCCGTCGGCTCCATCGTCCGCAGGCTCTGCCTGACCGTCGGGCAGCGCTTCTTCGGGGGCGTCCTCCTCGCCGTCTTCTTCTTCGGGAAGAATCCGGGCGACAGAGGCCACCCGATCGTCTTCCTTGAGCTTCAGAAGTCGAACCCCCTGAGTCGCACGCCCGATCTGTGAGATGCCATCCACAGGCGTTCGGACCACCTGACCCTTCGTCGTGATGTAGATGACATCGTCTTCATCCGACACCGCCCGGATCGCCACGACCGCACCGTTACGGCTGGTTGTCCGGATGTTGATGACACCCTGGCCTCCGCGGCCGCGCTGCGGGTATTCCGCGAAGGATGTCCGCTTCCCATAGCCTTTTTCGCTGACCGTGAGCAGCGAACATTCTTCTGAAACAATCGCCATGCCACACACCTCGTCGTCGCCGAGGAGCTTGAGGCCGCGCACGCCACGCGAGGGCCTGCCCGTGGTACGAATCGCACTGACCTTGATGCGCAAGGCCTTGCCGGAGCGGGACCCGAGCACAATCTCGTCCGCATCTCCACAGACCGCGACGTCGATCAGCCGGTCTCCCTCATCGAGGCCAATGGCAATAATCCCGCCGGCCTTTGGCCGTCGGTAGTCAGCCAAGGGCGTGCGCTTGACGACCCCCTTCGCCGTGCAAAAGAGCAGCGTGCCCTCGTCAAAGTTTCGAACAGGAATCACCGCTTGAATCGAGTCTTCTGGCAAGAAGCCCGGAAGCAGATTCACGGCAGCTCGGCCGACGGCTGAGCGACCCAGGTTCGGAATCCGATAAACCTTCAACTGGTGCAGCTTGCCCGAACCCGTCAAAAACAGTAGCGAATCGTGTGTTTCTGCGAGGAACAGCTGCTCGACAAAATCGCCGTCCTTGCTGTCCGCCCCACGAACACCCGACCCTCCGCGCCTCTGACTGCGGTACTGGTCAAGACTCATGCGCTTGATGTAACCGTGGTTTGAAAGCGTCACGGCCACGGTTTCGTCGGTGATGAAGTCCTCGTCCTCGAAGCCCTCAACCGGCGGCCCGATCTCGGTCTGCCGGGGCGTTACAAACTGCCCTGCCAGCCTGTCCAGATCTTCAACAATCAATCCGTCGATCAGCTCCCTGTCCGCGAGCAGGCCCTCGTAATACGCAATCTTTTCTGAAAGCTCGCGCCACTCGGCCTCAAGCTTCTCGACTTCCAGGCCCGTCAAGGCCCGCAAGCGCATGTTCACAATCGCTTCGGACTGACGCTCTGAGAGTTCGAATGTCTCGCGCAACTGGGCCTGGGCCTGCCCCGTGTCATTTGCAGCGCGAATGATTCGAATGACCTCGTCGATGTTCGCTTGCGCGATGCGCAGGCCTTCGACGATGTGCTGACGGTCACGAGCCACCCCGAGCAGATATTCCGTCCGCCGGCGAATGACCTCGCGTCGGTGGTCCAGGAACAGCAGCCCGAGCTGGGAAAGAGGAAGCGTCTTGGGCCGATTCGCAACCAACGCAATGTTGATGACCGAGACGGTCGTCTGCAGCTGGGTGAATTTGTAGAGCTGGTTCAGTGTGACGTGCGGATCCTCGCCCTTCTTCATCTCGATCAGGACACGCATGCCATGCCGGTCGGACAGATCCGCAATGTCGTAAATCGAGTTGACTCGCTGATCCTTGACCAGCTGGGCCATCGATTCGATGAGACTCGACTTGTTGACCTGGTAAGGAATCTCGTCGATGACAATCCGCGCCCGCTTTTTGCCCTCCTCTTCCTCGCACTCCGCACGGCCACGCAAGGTGAGGGTGCCTCGGCCGGTTTCGTACGCACGCCGAACGCCGCTTTTTCCGCAAATAATCCCCCCGGTGGGAAAATCAGGGCCCGGCAGATGCTCCATCAGCTCTTCTGTTGTGGCCTCAGGCCGCTCGATGAGCAGCTTCAGCATCTCGAACACTTCGCGAGGGTTGTGCGGTGGCATGCTGGTGGCCATGCCCACGGCGATGCCGTTGCTGCCATTCACCAGCAGGTTCGGGAAGGCGGACGGCAGCACGGTGGGCTCGTTGCGCGAACCGTCGTAGTTCGGAACAAAGTCCACCGTCTCACGCTCGATATCATCGAGCATGGCAGAGGCAGCTGATGTCATCCGCGCCTCGGTGTAACGCATGGCTGCCGGCGGATCCCCGTCGACGCTCCCGAAGTTACCCTGGCCATCCACCAGCGGCACCCGCATGTTGAAAGGCTGGGCAAGCCGCACAAGCGTCGGGTAGACCACTCCTTCGCCATGCGGGTGATAGTTACCAGACGTGTCACCAGCAACCTTGGCGCACTTCTTGAACCTGGAGCGTGGACCTAGATTGAGGTCGTTCATCGCAACCAGGACGCGACGCTGACTCGGCTTCAAGCCGTCTCGAACGTCGGGAAGAGCGCGCGAAACAATGACGCTCATCGCATAGCTGAGATACGAATCCTTCATTTCCCGTTCGATGAGAACGGATGATTCGCGGGGGCTCGCGGTGTCGGTCATGACCGGAATCCGGGGTGGGTGGCCTGCCCCTTGAGAACGCCTGAAACGGCCTAGCTAAGGGCAGTGCTATGATCCCCAATTCGGGCCTATTTATCAATCCAGGGAATGCTGTCTAAGATCTTGTCACTTCGCGTCTTATGCGCCACTACATGGTCCAGCCGAGGGGCCCTTGGCTACCCTCCCCGATTCGGACCATCATGCAGACGACGCCCACCAAGAGCCCTCTCATGGATCTCAACGACAAGGCTCTTCTGAAGCTCGTCCTGGAGCACAAGCCCGGCGCCTTCGAGGCGTTCCTGGAGCGCTATCGATCGCTGATGTTCTCGGTCCTCTACGGCAAGGGGTTCGGCTTCCCCCGCGATTACATCGAGGACATCTACCAGTCCCTGATCCTCGCCTTGAGCCGCCGGGACTACCACCGGCTCCGCTCTTTCGAAGGCCGCAACAACTGCTCGGTGGCCACCTTCTTGCAGGTCGTCACCACCCGCTTTGCCCTGGACGAATTGCGCAAGTGGAAACGCCATCCGCGAGGTCGAGGGCAGGGCGGTGAAGAAGAACGGCTTGATCTTCAGATCGAAGCGCCTTCAGGCGCTGGGCCGCTCTCTGAGAGCCTCGGACAAGAAGAACTCGACCTCTTCCACAACCTGCTCTTCGCCTTGGACTGGAAACGCGTCTCGGTGGTCCTGTGGGTCTTTCGGGGCATTGCTCGCGAGAAGGTGGCCGAGACCATGGACACCTCACGGGCCAACATCGATGCCCTCTACAAGCGCGCCAAGGACCAGATGACCCAGCGCTTTGCCGACGGCGCCTATGCGAAACATCGCCGAGAGTCGGACCCTCAGGTGCTCAGCCCCCGAGTCCGCGAGCTTCTCAGGCCTCTCCTGGTTGTTCCCACAGGGGTCCTCCGGGAGGCTCTCTTGCAGCCGGCCAGCAAGCGTCGAGCGCTCCTTGGCCTGGTGCTTCTGGAATACCCTCATTTCCTCTGTTCTGCCGAAGAAATCCAGCGACTTGCCGAAAAGGAGCCCGGGCCAGAAGTGTGCGTCTCGGTGCTCGAAGAGCTCTCGGAGAGGGTCTTGAGCTGATGCAGCCGGCCCTGAGATCCACAGAGAGCCCCTCCTGGGCACAGGCTTCGCTGTCAGAAAGCCCTTTTCGGGCCGTCAGGCGCCTGGACGAACTCTCCCTCGTCTGCTGACTGCGAGACCTCCTGATGAACGACAACTCCTTGATCAACACCGCCTTCTCGACGTCCGGGGCAGGACCGCTTGCTGCGGACCCCGGGCCCGACTGCCTCTCCGAAGGCTTCTTCTCCGGTTACATCGACAAGAGCCTCACGGCAACGGAAATGCGCCATATCGAGGAGCATGCCCTGGTCTGCGCAGGTTGCCACGAAGTCTTGAAGGCCATGGTCGACTTGCGCGAGTTGCCGGCGCCCGCCCCTTCGTGCCTCTCGGTCGTCGCCCGTGTCGTCCAGCGAGGTCTCGAGGTGCTGAACCCACTCGAGGTCAGCCTTCGCTCACTCACTGCTCCGGGCCCTGGCCCAGCCCTCGGTGCTGTCCGCGGTTCGCCCTCGGGCTTGCCCGAAGTCATTTCCATCGACGGGCCTGGACAAGGCCTTGATGAAGTCCAGATTCGCCTTCAGCCCGACGGCCAGATCCGACTCGAAGTTCGTGGCGACGACCCTCCTCCTGTGTACTCGGGCGAGATCGCCTCCGTCATCCTCGAAGTCGATGGCAAGCCACGAGAAAAGCGCCCCTTCAGCGGGGCTCCGCTCGCCTTCTCGCCTCAGGACCAGGGCTCTTACCGCATTCGGCTGCTGGCCCGCGCGCCAGGCGAAGAAGCCCGAGAGTTGAGCGAAACATTGATCGAGCTGCGCGCCTGAAATTCGCCGCGCCTTGAAGCCGGCGGAAGCCGGCGCCCCGCTGACACGCTCCGGTCAGTCAGTGCCCGTGTTCTGTTTCTGCCCACGGTGCCCACTGGCGAGCGCGCTCGAGGGCAGCCTCGGCTTCGACAGTCTGGAGCCCTGCGCGCCGAACATGCGCCTCCAACGCAGCCAGTCTCCAGCTTTGCATTTGCTCGGCATGCACTGTCTGGAAGGCCTCGGCAAAGCGCGTGGCATCCCCTGAGCGAGCAAGCGGACCCAAAAGAGCAGCCAAGGCCTGATGAAGCAGTGGGTTTTCGGGGTCGCTCTCCGCGGCTCTCGCATACAAGGCAAGTTCGCGATCGAAGGCCGCCCAGTCCACGTCATCGAGAACTTCCACGAGCATCGCATTGCCCAGCGGATCCAGGTCATAGACATAACGCCCGTGCGCAGCGAGACCCTCCGCCACAATCGAAAGATCCCGCGGAGGGGCATCACTCCCGGCAATCACGCGAGCTAGATTTCGTGACCCATCCACCACGCCCAGGACTGCCTCCCAGCCTCGGCCGGTGAACGAGGAGGGCCAGCGAGGAGCTGCTCGGCTATGGGCAGAAGTCGAAGCTGCCAGTTGAGTCATGCCCTCTCCGTCCAGAAGGAGCATGGCCCCCAGGTCTTCCAGGCCCCACAGACGGGTCCGAAGCCCCGTCTCATCCGGCATCGGAAGACGCTCGAGCAGCTCCTGCGCCCGGGGCTGCCCCTCGTCATCGATCCAACCCAAAAGCAAAACATGGGGCGCTACCAGCTCTTTCATTTCGAGGAAGGCGGCGCTGCGCTCTCCGAACACCCTCCCAAAGGCTGCCAGTCTCGATCGGAGGCTGGCGGCGTCCATCGAGGCCGTGTCGAGCCACAGCAAGCAACGCCCGCCAGGCGCAAGCAACTGGGCCGCTCGCTCCAACGACTCTTCTGTGGACACAATTCCGGCGCCCGGCCATTCGGCGCGCTCGGGAGCCATGACGACCATCGAATAGCTCTCGGTGAGCGCGTTGCGCAAGGCCGCCAGGGGATCGTCAGCGACATCCAGCCCAAGTCCTTGGGAGTTGATCATGGCGAACACAACGCGTTGATTGCGCAAGCCCAGAGGCAGTGCACTCGAGGTCTCCATCGATGTGGAGAGCCCCGCATCTAGAAGGTCCGCTGCCACAAACTCTGCGCCCACCCCTGTCACAAAAGAGCGGCCCGGCACGCCCAGCAATCGGTGCAGCCGGCCCAGACTCCCTTCCGCCCCCATCGGATTGTGCCCGGGGTGTGCCGCCACCCCGGCAAACCGAACGCCGAAGTATCGTTTGAGTTCCTCCGGATTCAGGTCTGCATCTCCGTCTTCGTCATCAAGAGAAGGCAGCAAGGGCGAGGGAAGAGGGTCTGTGTCAACTGCGTGATCGTGACCCTGAGCCCACGACTCCCCGCGCAGCTCAAGCACCTCTCCGAGTGGCTCACGGTCACTGAATGTCGTCGTGTAAATCCTGCGAGCTTGCTGGGCGGAGACGTCCGGCCCCCCGCTCGAAAACACCTCGACATCTGCCGCCTGTTGTCGGTGCCAGGATTCGACGCCCAGTTCGCCCACGCGCCGAATGCCTTCGTAAGTCGCCACGCTCGATGGCGGAATGAGCGCGGCGGCTCCGAGCCCGGCGGGCACCGCGATCAAAGCCACTCGGCGCCAACCGGACAGCGCCGCGAGAGCCGCCACGCCGGCCGCACCGATCAGCAACTGCTGGGGCCCTTCTGCTGTCTCGGTCAGAATCCAGCTTTCCGCCGCCACGGCCAGCCCGAGTCCCAGGACAAACGGGGCGCAGGCTCTCTTGCCCAAACAACCCAACACCAAGCCGAAGCTCGCGGCTGGAAGCCCGCAGTACACAAGAAGCCAGGACCTCCACTCCGTCACCGGCCCGCCCCAGCGCGCGGCCATCTGCCGTATCTCCAGTTGGACGGCCACGTACTTCGAGCTGAACTTGTAGAGCTCCAGCGAACCTGCCAGCTTCCAGAGGGCAAAGCCGATCGCCAGAAATCCGACCGCTCGCAACAAGCGCCTACCAAGGGCCCCTGTTGCCAGCACAGAAGCCGGCCAAGCCACCACAAGCGCCGGAAGCAGCAACGCCAGGAGGACCTCCGACCCGGCGTGCGCGGGGGGAGTGGAATAGCCGGGGGCCACCCGCCTCAAGATGAGCCAGGCGATTCCCAACGCAAAGCCAAAGGGCATTGCTTCCCAGGGAGTGCCCTCTTTTTCGGAAGCGTCTGGCTCCGGCATCCGCTTGGCCAAGAATGCGAAAGCCACCGCAAAGAGCAATCCGCTCCAGAAACCCACAAGCACGGAGAGCGCCCCGGACATGACCGCCAGTTCGCCCAGGGCCCAGCCGGCAGCGAGGGCCAGGCTGCTGCCGCGCGTCAGCGTCGAGAGCATGCGGCCAGCGACGAATCCGACCGGAGCCAATGAAACCAAAGTCGTGAGAAACGCAGCCGAGTCACCGGGAATCAAAGCCCCCATGCTTTCGACAAGTGGTCCGCGCAGCGGCACCAACAGCGTCAATGCCAATCCATACGCGAGGACATGCACCTGGCCGCGAAGCAGCAGGCCCAGGCCCATCGAGAGTCCGAGGGTGGCCGGGGCTATCACCGTGACCGCCAAACCCTGATCCATCCGGCTCCCGTTCAGAAGCAGGTGCGAGAGCAACACAGCAAAGAAAGTGCCCAGGAGCGTGATCACGTTGTCGGTCCAGGCATCGGCCACTCTCCGACGAAAACAAGGCGCGCGGGACCTGACAGCCAGGCCGCCCCGGTCGATTCCAGGCGCACTCCGAGACTCCCGCCCGGCATATCGATGTTCACTTGAGTCCCCACCGGCTCACTTTTGATCCAACCCAGCGCGCACGCCACCGCAGCGACGGCAACGGCCCCCGTCCCGCAGGCCTGGGTTGCGCCCGAACCGCGCTCCCAGGGTCTGACAATCAACGAGTTGTCGCCGACAACCTGAACTCCGTGAATATTGGCTCCTTGGCCCAGGCGTGGCGAAGCCTGAAGCGCCGTCGCATGTCGAGCCAGGTCGAAAGTCTTCACCTCATCAACACGAAGGACCAGATGCGGGTTGCCGACAGAGACCGCATAGGCCCCGTCCACTCCGTTTTCGAGACCCGCCGGCAACGGATGCTTGGCAGGTCGCGTCCCGTTGCCGGGGAGGTCGCACGGAAGGGAGTCGGGCACAAAGCTTGGAATCCCCATGTCCACCTCGACAGAGCCCGCGGCCGCAAGGCGCGCCCGGCGAACCCCTGAAGCAGTCTGCACATCGACTTCGGTGCCTTCGGCCCCCGAAAGCCGCCCTGTTTCGACCAGATAACGCACGACGCAACGCAAGCCGTTGCCGCACATCATCCCCTCGCTCCCGTCCGCATTAAAGATCCGCATGCGCACTGCGGACTCTTCTCCAGCGGGTCCAACCAGCAGCAATCCATCAGAGCCGACCCCACAGTGCCGGCTGGAAATTTGCCGGGAAAGCTCGGCCGGATCGTCGATCTCCCGATCGAACTCCTCGATCAGGACGTAGTCATTGCCGGCGCCTTCTACCTTGACGAATCGCACGGCAGATCATCATAGCCGCCCATTCCCCGACCTTCATCAAGCCCGGGGAGTGGCGGCCTACGGCTGCCTCATCAGCAGTCGGTGAAGAGACCGTTCAAGATCGCGGTAGGGCTGGGAGAGCACCCGGTCGACCTGCTGCTTGCTCATTCCAAGCTGAGCAACCATGTATTCGCGCGCCTTGGGCTCCATGAGCCGCTTGGCGACACCATAGAACTCTTCGTTGGAGGCCTCTGACAGCAACCGTTGCTCCTCGGCACTGAGACCCAGAACTGCTCCGGCCCGACCAAGAAAGCCTCGCAGCCGACGAATCTCCAGCATCTCGTCGAGAACGTCCAGCGGAGCCAACTCTTCGAGCTCAACCGAGTCGTCACCGTCAGCGAATTCCGAATAGAGAAAGATCTCTTCCGCCTTCTGGATTTCCAGTGCGTTTCGCACGTAGTCATCCCAGGAGGACTCTTGTGCGGCTTCGCGCTGTTCGAGAGAGAGCCGGCCAGCTTCGACAAGGTTGTCAAGAAAACCGTCGATCCTGCGCTGCGTGCTGATGCGCAACTGCTGCAACATCTCACCCTCGCTACGAGCAAGGCCCTCTCCGAACTCGAGTCTCAATCGCGACGTGACGCCCTCCAAGATGCCCTTGATCTCTTCGGTCGCTGGCATCCCTTGGCCGTTGAGATTTCGTCGGGTGCGCAGCCGGTCAAGCGTGGCAAGACGGCGCATCAGTTCGAGTTGAACCGCCCGTGGCTCAGCATTCAGGTCAGTCCACTCCTTTCGCAAGCGCTCGCGCTCGTATTCCGGCAACGCCATCCATTGCAATCGGTTGCGGTTCTGCTGCTCGCGAGGCACCGAAGGCCACCGCAAGGCGCTGGTGGCTGCCATGAGCAACACGGCCAACACGAAGAGGCTCACCAGCTGCTTCATCCTTCGTTGTCCAGTTCGCCGGAAAAGGCGCGGTGGATCTCAAGCTCCCCGCGTAGGTCGAGCTCTTCCCCGAAGAGTTCGACCATCTCCATGTCACGCAGAATGTGGAGATAGCGGACAACCTCTCGATCTGCCGCGGGGATCCCCTCCAGCGGTGAATCGCTTTTATAAATCCACTCCGTGACGGCGAGAACGACCAGCGCCGCAGCAGCAACCCCCGCGAGCATTCCCCATCGAATACGTTGCGGGCGGACTTGCCTGGCAGCCTGAGAGACACGCGCACGAAACTCCGGAGAGCCCTCACAGCTCTCGGCTGTGTCCGAAAACGCCACGCCGAGTGCCTCCCAGAGAGCTTGATGTTCGGCGACGAACCTCCGCGCCTCGGGGCTCGAGGAGAGCAGCTGATCCAAATCCCCGGCGCGCTCTTCGGGGAGGGTCCCCTCGAGGTGCTCCTGCAGCAGTTTTTGCTCGAGGTCATTCATCGGTTGTGTCTCGCCCTGGGGCACCCGCGTCGGCAGGTGGGAAAAACGAGTCATCCAGGATCGGCCGCAAGTGGTCGCGCAGGTTGTCGCGCGCTCTCCAGAGCAGTGATTTTACGGCCGAAAGGGACAGCCCCATGACGGTCGCGATGTCCTCGTATCCAAGCCCTTCGAATCGAGACATGATCAAGGCTTGGCGTTGCTTCTCGGGCAACATCTCCACGCCCTCTCGAACCAGCCTCGCCCGCTCTGAATCTTGAAGAGTTTCTAGCGGGCCTCGCTCTGCGTCATCCTCGATCTCGAAGGTTCCGTCGTTTTCTCCCTGAATCGGCGCGTCGAGCGACCAGGCGCGACGTCTGTTTCTGTACTGGGTGTGGTTGACGCAAAGATTGAAAATGATGCGGTAAAGAAACGTCTCAAAACGGGCCGTGGGCTGATAACGGGCGCGCGCACGAAACAGGCGCAGAAACACCTCTTGAGAAAGGTCGTCAACGGATGACCGGTCTCTGATGGATCGAGCCACGGCAGCTTTCACCTGGCGTTCGTAGAACTCGACGAGAGCTTCAAAGGCGCCTGGTTTATCTGCTGAAACGGCCAGCATGAGATCGCGTCCGTCGGGTGGCTCCGTCAACAGACCTGATCACCAAATGAAGGCCTGGATTCGACTCGAACCCCGCTCGCGGCCCCGAGTTGCGTCCTCACCCCCTTGCTCACGGGGCGACGCCCGCCGCAGAGCGCCATCCCGCCCGGCTGAGAGGGCGATAAGTTGCAAACGGACGGCCTCGCAACAACGTGATGCTTTTAGGTCCGAAATATCTGCTGTCCCTGGACTTACGGCTGTTGTCGCCGAGTAGAAAGAGCTGTCCCTCAGGAATACGGGCGGGGCCGAGGGCCGTCCCGTGATCTCCCTGGGGCGCGTAATGCAAATCTCGCAAGACGGCGACTTCTCGCAAGCTCAGCGTGCCGTCCACGACGCCGACTCCGGGCACATTGTTCAGCGCTCCGCCGGGGCTCAGGGAGGCGTTCTCGGGGTAGTCGTAGGAGAACAGGATCTCGTCATCGATCCACAGCCGGACACCGTTGTCGACGTTCCAGAACAGCACCCGTTGACCTGGTCTCAGGCCGGGAAATTGCGGTTCAGCGCAAACCTTCCCCTGACCAAGATTGTGGCCGAGAAGAGCCCCCCCGCGGTCGGCCGGGGCGAGTCGCGCCTGAAAAGTGTCGGCGCCCTCTCTGAGTTGCAGCAGGAGCGTTCCATCCCCTTCGCCGACGACCACTTCGAGCGCGGTGTCTCGTACGGGCCAGCGGCCGAGATCCTCGCCAACGCCATCACGTACCCCAACGCCATAGAGCGCCCAGAGTTCCTGCGCCCCGGCAGAGATGCGCGTCCCATCTGCATCCACTTCCAGAGAAGGGCCGGACCAGGGCTGAGTCAGTCCCGGGCCCCGGTCTACAGGCACGAGCAATCGCCGCACCAGTGCGTCCTCTTTTTGGACCAGGCTCAAACGAGCCTTGTTCGGCCCGACAAAGACATCGCCATCTCGAAGTTCGATCATCTCGCCCGGAAGACCGACGATTCGCTTGGCAACCGCCTCAATCTCTTCGGGGACTTCCAGGTCGATGCTTCGATCGAAGAGTCCGACGTCCCAGCGCTTCAGTTCACGTAGATCGACCCCCTCTTTCAGCACCAGCAAGTGGTCCCCGGTCTGAATCGCCGGTTCCATTGAAGTCGAGCGGATGACGTACGTGGACAGAACGCATCCGCGCAACAACAGCGGTGGCAACAACACAACGAGAAGAATCGTCAGCCAGCGTTGCCGCGACCAAACCTTCGTCGACTCGGCCTCGTCAGGCCCCAACTCACGCACCGCCCAGCAAGTCCTGAAGGTTGATGGCGACCGCAAAGTAGATGAGGTAGGCCGCGATATCATTCATGGTCAAAAGGAATGGACCTCCCGCATAAGCCGGGTCCACTCGGACGGCATGACAGGCGAAGGGAATCAGTGTTCCTGCCAGAGCCGCAACCAGAATTGCACACGGCAGCGCCACGCCCACGATCACGCCGAGATAGGGGTCGGCGGGATACAGCAAGTGAGTGGCCATGCCAACCGTCAGCCCTGAAAGGACTCCGATGATCAGGGCCAGCGTGACTTCTCCCCGCAAAACGCGCATCGGTCGGGTCGGATCGACTTCACCCGTCGCAAAACCACGCACCATGATGGTCGACGACTGGCTTCCAACATTGCCCGCCATGCCACCAATCAGCGGAATGAAGTAGAGCAGAGTCTGAAACCGAGCTGCATTGTGGCTGATGGCCTCGAGCACATTTGGAAACCAGGTCCGCTCGACATACTCGATGATGAGGCCCGCGAAAAAGGTGCCGACAAGGGTGACAGAAAGCCACGGAGCCCGAGCCACCAGGCGCCGCATCACGGGCTCCGTGGTCGGGTGCGTCACGCCGGTGCCTGCGAGTCGCAGCATGTCTTCGCTGGCCTCTTCGTCGAGCACCTCGATGATGTCATCCAGGGTGATAACACCCTTCAAGCGGTCGGCCGCATCAACCACAGGCACAGACGCCAGATCGTAATGCTCAACCAGACGCGCCGCCTCTTCCTGGTCGGCATCGACCTGGATAGAAATCACGTCCGGATTCATGATGCCATCGACCGTGTCCGAGGGGTCTGCGCTCAGCAACGATTTCAGGTCGGCAAAGCCCACCAACGTGCCTGCCGGGTCGACAACAAAAGCATTCGACATCGCTTCGGGCTGCTCAGCATCCCGCATCTTGCCGAGCACGGAATGCACCGTTTCGTTGCTGCCGACCGCCACCACTTCGGTCGTCATGATGCCACCGGCTGACTCCGGTTCGTACTCGCTGAGCATCCGGACAGCGCGACGCGTCTCGTCATCGAGGCCCGCCAGGATCGCAACACGCCCCTCTTCCGGAGCGAGTTCCACCAGATCGGCTGCGTCGTCAGGGTCCATCGCATTGAGCAAACGGGCCAGTCGCTCGGGGCCCAGGGATTCCAGAAGCTCTTCCTGCGTGTTTTCATCCGCCTCCGCGAGGACCTCCGCGGCCTTCACATCGCCAAGCAGAGAAAACACGAGCAACACGGCCTCGTCCTCGAGATCCGTGAGCGCCTGGGCAATGTCGGCAGCACGCACCTCGGCCACCGCATGGCGGATCGGGGGTGTTTTCGACGGCTCGAGATTCTCGAGTATCTTCTGAAGGTCTGGGGCGTCCATGGCGCTGTGCCTGCCTGGGAAGCCGGAAGGGTATCTGTCCGTTCCTCTCTCCACCATCCGTCAACCGGGTTACCTACGTCCAGAAAGATGCTTTCACTAGGAGCAAGTCAGCCCCTATGACCGACAATCGCCCCGAATTCCCCCATATCCTCCGGCGGCTTCTCGAAGCCCTCGATGGAAATCTCACAAATCGGGTTCCGCTCATGAATGAGCGACCCCGCGAGGGATTGCTGTTTGGAGCACTCGAATCTCGAGCACTCGACGCCCTGGAAATCGCTCTCGCCCTGTCGGCTCTTCGGGCCCAGCTGGCCGGAGACCCGTCGATCTCTGGCGCTGACCTGGCCTTGGCCGTCGCGGACGACAGCGCTGGCCGACTGGAGGCCCTCGCACGGCTCGGCTCAGGAACCCGACTGCTGAGTGGCGGGGTGCTGATCCCTGAAGTGCCCCCCGAACACCCAGCTGACGCACGCCGGACGTCCTTCCGTCTGAGCGATGAGCTCTTTCGGCAAGCGTGCGAAATCTTCGGCCAGTCCGCGCCGCCCGTTGCTGACCTGCCTGACGGACCGTTTCGCTCTAATGCCGAAATACTTGGAGAGCTGCGGCGCCTTTCGCTCCACTACCGGCGGCGAGCCGCACGCATCTTCCACCTTGACCCCTGGACGGGAACAGGCATCGAAGCCTTCGACGGCACGGCCACCCTGGTCGAACGCGCCCGGCAAGAATCGCAACGCATCTCAAGGCGACTTGCGGCCACTTCACCCGATGCGGGCTACGCAGCGCTTCAGCTTCAACGCAAGTTTGCGCTCGATGAAAGCGCGTTGGTGATTCTTGCCACGGTCCTCTTCCAGGAAATGCTCGAGGGAGTTGGCGCCGTGGACGCCGTGGACCTCGTCAAGCTCGTGAGCGAGAGCGAGGAGCAGTTGCTCAAGAACCGCGAAATCTTACGGCCCCTGTCTCAGGCCGGGCTCTTGCGTCTCGAAGGTGCCTACGCCAACAAAGACCTCACGGCTGACGCGTCCTTGCCCTCCGAGGTGGTGGCGGCGCTGCTCGGTGAGACCGAGGCGATTGACTCTGATCATCGCCTCGATTTTCACGCCTACCTTCAGCAGCTCGAGTCCTCCGACTCCTTTTTCGAAGACATGGACGGCAGCGGGTTCGGAAGCTGAAAAGCGGCTCTTCCGCCCCTCTGGGCCGCAGATCCTCTTCCAAGAGATCTTGGGGCCGCTCCCGCGCTAAACTGGCCCGCTTCCTGTGATGCCACGATTATCCGAAGCCCGAGACCTTCCATGACGGACCAAGATCGAAGCGAGCTGATCTACGACTGGAATGTCGTTGAAGATCTCACGCCCCCTCGCCACGCCATTGAACTCGACGACGAGACGCTGCGTGACGGCCTGCAGTGCCCTTCGGTGAAGGCCCCGTCACTTGAAGACCGGATTCGCCTTCTCCGTCTGATGAGCGATCTCGGAATCCGATATGCGAATGTCGGCCTTCCGGGTGCCGGCCCCCACGTTGTCGATGTTGTGACTCAACTGGTCCTCGCCATTCGTGACGACAAGCTGGATATCGAGCCCAATTGCGCGGCACGCACCATCATCGCTGACATCGCGCCTGTTGCAGAGATCCAGCAGAAGACCGGCGTCCGAATCGAAACGTCGACGTTCATCGGCAGCAGTCAGATCCGCGCTTACACCGAAGACTGGGATCTGCAAACGATGCTGAAGCACTCCGTGGCTGCATTGAAGTTTGCGGAGCAAGAGAATCTCGACGTGATGTTTGTCACCGAAGACACCACGCGCGCCCATCCCGACACGCTGCGCGCGTTGTACGGCGCGGCCCTCGACTCCCCCGCGACCAAGCGTATTTGCTTCTGTGACACCGTCGGTCATTCGATTCCAGAGGGTGCGGCGAACTTGATCCGGTGGGCCACCGAGTTCGTGAAGGAACAAGGTCGGGAAGATGTGAAGATTGACTGGCACGGCCATATGGACCGTGGACTCGGCGTGCCCAACTCCGTGGCCGCCTTGCGCGCCGGAGCTCACCGCTTGCACGGAACGGGGCTCGGAATCGGAGAGAGAGCCGGCAACTGCCCGATGGATCTCCTGCTCGTGAATCTGAAGCTCGCGGGGTGGATCGACCAAGACCTCACAAAGCTGGGCGAATACGTCGAGTTGACCAGCCAGGCCACGGGCGTGCCCATTCCCGTTGGCTACCCGGTTTTTGGCCGAGACGCATTTGAAACCGGCACCGGCGTCCATGCCGCAGCCGTGATCAAAGCTCAGCAAAAGGGCGACGAATGGCTCGCCAATCGCGTCTACTCCGGAGTTCCAGCCGACGACTTTGGCCTCGAGCAGATCATCCGGGTGGGTCCCATGAGCGGAAAATCAAACGTCGTTCACTGGCTGCAAACGCACGACTACGAACCCACCGAACAGCGCGTCGAGCAGCTCTTCCTGGCTGCCAAAGATGCCGACAAGTTGCTCGAGGACTCCGAGCTTCACGCGCTCGCGCGAACCGTCACGGCCGAAGCGCCCTGAAAAAAGCCAAGGCCGCTCGGGACGTCTCAACCGGGTCGTGACCGTGCCTCGGTAACTCCAGGCTAGCAAGCCCCTCGAAACCCACTTCGCGCACTGCCGCGAGGACCGCCGGCCACTCGATCTCACCCTCACCAGGCATCAGGTGTTCGTGGAGGCCGTCACGGCAGTCATCCAGTTGCATGCCACCCAGCCGTGGGCCGAGACGTCGAACGGCCTCGGCTGGTGAAATGTCCTCGGTCACGGGCACATGCCCCACGTCGAGCATCACCGCCAAGCTGTCGTCTTCCAGGCGCGCAAGAAACTCGTCCAACTCGGCAAGCGAGGCCACCAACATGCCTGGCTCAGGCTCAAAACAAATCCGCGTGGGCCCTCCGCGACCCTCCTTGAGAAGAGCCGTGGCTCCGGCACACAGCCGGTCGAGCATCTCCTCCCGCGAGGGGGCGTCAGCTCCTTGGTCACCAAACGTCCCCGCCCAGAAAGACAGGGTCTCGGCTCCTAGTGCGTGGGCCAGTGCCAGGCATCGCAGCAAGCCGTCCAGCCGCTGTTGGGCGCCTTCACGGCCCGACAGCAGGGTTGGTTGGTGCTTACGCTGGCTGTCGAGAAGAAAGCGGGCGCCGGTTTCGACCGCCACCGACAATCCGAGATCGTCGATGACCTCGCGGAGTCGTGCAGCTTCCTGATTCACGTCGGGAGAAAAGGGGTTGAGCTGCAACACATCCGGCGTGATGGAAATGCCGTCGTATCCCAGCTTCGCGAGAACCTTGCACACCTCTGCCAGTTCGTGCTGGGGAAAACCGTTGGTGTTGTAGGCAAGGCGCATGGAATTAAGTCGGTGACTTGGCAAACCACACCAGTGGCGACCTGGTGGGTGTCAGGGCGTGCTGTTCGCTTTCTTCAGGTTCGCGGCTGCAACTCGAGAAGACCAGTCGGCCGCCCGGAGCGAGGTGCTTGCGAACTGCCTCGATCATGCGTGTCTGAGTCGTCGCCATCTCCTGAAATGTCCCGGGTTTCAAGCGCCAGCGAGCCTCGGGCCGTGCTCCCAGCACAGCGGTGTTGCTGCACGGTGCGTCGAGCAGTATGGCGTCGAATCCCTGACTCGGCTTTCCCGGAGGGGGCTCTTCTGACAACACGTCGTGCTCGGCCACTTCAATGCCTTCAAGCCCCAGTCGATCCACCGTTTCTCTGACCCGCTCGAGACGCGTCGCGAAACGATCCGTCGCCACGACCCGTCCTTGCCCGGCCAGCAACTCCGCGATGTGTGCTGCCTTGCCGCCCGGCGCCGCGCAGGCATCCCAGATGACCTCGTTCGGCTGAGGCGAAAGGACCTCTGCGGCATCCATCTGCCTGATGTCCTGAACAGAGAACAACCCATCCCGAAAAGATCGCCCTGTCACGAGGTTTCGCGTCTTGCCAACCACCTGCACAGCAGGCGGGCCATGATCGCGTTCAACCACCCCTGCGGTCAGTCCCTCTTTCATGAGCCGCTGCACGAGGTCCGGTGCCTCTGCTCTTCCGGCTCGGGGCCTGAGATAGAGAGAAGGGACTCCGTTACCGGCCTCCATCCAGGCCACCGCCTGTTCTTCACCTACCCGATCAACCCAGCGTTGCACCAGAAACTCGGGATGGCTGTGATAAGTCGCTAGATATGCCGCTCGCCCCCGCTCCGGGTCAGGAAAAACCGGCCGAGTGAAGAAACACACCATGCGTCCCGGTCGCTCGAAGCGCTTGGTGGGGCTTGCCCCTCCTCGATCGAGATCCGGCGCCATGATATTGCAGTTCCGCACAATGTTCCGCAGAACACCGTTGGCATAGGCCTTGTGAGAATGAAGCTTGAGGGCACCCACAGCCTCTGAAACCGCCGCATGACGTGGAATCCCGTCCAGAAAGAGAAGCTGATACACACCGAGACGCACGGCGGCACGCACAGGTGCGTCAAGTGTTTCGGCTCCTCGCTTGCCATAGGCATCGTGCACCGCGTCAAGTGTGAGCTGGCGGCGTAAGACGCCGTACACAAGCTCGCGTACGAAGGGCGAGTCGTCGCGACGGAGAAGGTTCTCCGCAAACGCCTCTCCCGTTTCGACCCTCTCCAGAATAGATAGCGCGCGCGCTCTCATGGCCCGAGTCGGCTTCCCTCTGCCAACGAGAAGCCACGCAAGAAAGCCCCCGCATCCATCGGCTTTCCGCCAGCTCGCTGCAAACGCGAGATGAGATAGGCACCTCGGCCGCAAGCGACATGAATGCCTTCTGGCCCCGCCTGGATGATTTCTCCCGGCAGAGGGCCGCGAGCGCAGGGAACCGGCTCGCCCACCAAAATGCGTAACGAAGAGCCGTCCTCGAGCAAAGCAAACGCTCCTGGCGTGGGCGTCACCGCGCGGATCCGCTGGTCGATCTCTCGGTTCTCCTGCTCCCACCGAACCCGCCCATCATCACGAACCAGCTTCTTGGCACGTGTCACAGCTGACTCGTCCTGCCGGACCCGCGTCAGTTCCCCCGAGGCCATCTGGTCGATGGTCTGGGTAAGTAGGCGAGCTCCCTCCGTGGCCAGTTCGCCGAGAAGATCCCCGGCTGTTTTGCGCTCCACGGGGGTCGTGCTCACGGCCAGGACGTCCCCGGCATCCATGCGCTCGGCCACTTCGATGATGCAAACTCCGGTGCATTCGTCACCTGCCATCACCGCCGCTTGGATGGGGGCCGCACCGCGCCAGCGAGGCAGCAGTGAAGGATGGATGTTGATGCAGCCCCAGGGCCCCGCTGCACGCACGGCAGGCCCGAGCTTCTGTCCAAAAGCCACGACGACCACGAGGTCCGGCTGGGTTCCGGTGAGCCAGGCCAGGCCGTCAGGATTGTTGATGTCCTGAAGTTCGGCGGCCTCCAAACCGAAGGCTTCCGCATGAGAAGCCACATCGGTCATGCGCGGCTCACGCCCGCGGCCTGCCGGTCGGGCAGGCTGTGTTCCGAGCGCCACTTCATGCCCTTCGCTGAGCAACGCGTCCAGACTAGGACACGCGAAGGCAGCAGATGCCAGGAGCGTCACACGCATGGTTGCCGAACGCTCAGACCTCGATTCAGCCGGCAGGCTTGCCGGTCAGACCGAGACCCCAAACGCCTTGGAGAATTCCGACTTGTAGTCCTCGGGCGTCTTGCCCGATCCAACGATGCGGCCGACCTCTTTGCCTCCCTGGAAGAGCAAGATCGTCGGAATCGCGGTGACGCCCATGGAACTGGGCGTCTGCGGATTCGCCGTGATGTCCATCTTTCCGATGGTGACGGTGCCGGCGAGTTCTTCGGCCAACGCCTCGATGGTTGGGGCCAAGGCCCGGCAGGGTGCGCACCAATCGGCCCAGAGGTCGACGACCACGGGAAGTTCAGATTGGAGAACGTCGCTCTGGAAGTTGGCGTCCGTGAATTCTCGGGTGTTGCCAGCCATCAATGGTCCTTTCGGATCGTGCGTTGTGAGAAGCAGACGAAAAAACGCTGCGCCTCGCTTCGAGTCGTCAGTCGCCCCCGGTTTCGTCAACCCGCGGTGAGAAGGGGGATACAATACTGTCCGCGTCGGAAACGGCCAAGTCAGAGGCGCTCGCTGGGGCCTCATCTTCGTCTGAAAGGGGTTGTGCCGGTGGGCGAGGTTCGTCCTCCTCTGCCCCATCCGAATCGGACAACTCGTCCTCCTGGGGCAGGTGGAGTGGTTCGGAATCCCGGTCCTCTCGGAGCGCCAGCGTGATGGGCTCGTGCTCGCTGGCCTGCTTGACCACCACCTGCTGAGCCTTCACCAGCTCTAAAAGTGACAGAAAAACCCCTAGCACGTCACTTGTTCCACCAGCCTGCAGAATGAAGTCCCTGAGCGGCCATTGGTCGCGGGAGGCCAACTGCTTGAGCGTGTCCCGCATGTACTCGCTCATCGGCTTTTCGAGAGTGAGCGTGTGGAACTCCCGGTTGATGCCGATCTCTTCCATCAACCGAACAAACGACCCGACCAGATCCCAGAGCCCTATTTCTTCTAGCTCTGTCCCCGGATCGGGCGGCACTTCGCTCGTTCCCCGAGGATGCCGGAGCGCCGTCTCAGAAGCTCGGTCTCCGAGCTCCAGGGAAAGCGACTTGAACTTGCGGTATTCGAGCAGTTGCTGGATGAGCTCGTCTCCGGGATCGAGCTCTTCCTCGAGATCAACCTCTTCCTCTCGCGGAAGAATCGAACGAGATTTGATGAGGATGAGCGTCGACGCCATCACCAAGAACTCGCCCGCGACGTTGATGTCGACGGCCTTCATGACCTCGAGAGCTGCCAGATATTGATCGCAAAGCCGAGAAAGGTCGACCTCAAGGATCTCCATCTCCTGCTCCCGGATCAGGTGCAGAAGGAGGTCCATGGGGCCTCGGAAGTTCTCAAGCTCGAAGACCTGTTCAGTCATGGCGGAAGCATCGGTGCGAATCAACGAAAGGTGAGTCAAGCAAACGGGTTCTGGTCAAAGAGCCAGAGCAGACCCCGATCGTACACGGCGATGACCTTCTGGATGAGGCTCCAGAACACAGCGAAACCATCAAAGACGAACACCACGACCAAGACGATCAGAACACCTGCGCGGTCAAACGAGAACCAGGTGCGTTTGGCAAAGCGCGGAAGCATCCACCCAATGACCCGAGACCCATCCAATGGGGGAATCGGAATCAGATTGAACATGGCCAGAGCGATGTTCAGGAAGATCCCAGCCCACAGGATGGCCCCCAGGAGCTGTGTTGGAGGGCCTTCCAGGAGAGAGGGTGCCATCCGGATATCGGCCCCCCCCGGGTTCTCGATCATGCCCGTCTCGACCAGGCCGCTCCAGTAGCACCCGACGTAAACCACGCCAAAGAGGAGCGAGAGGAGGATGTTCGAGCCTGGCCCTGCGAGGGCCACATACATGAAGTCGCGTGTCGTTCGCTTGAAATACCGGACGTCTACCGGAACTGGCTTTCCGCCTGCGATGGCAAAACCGAAGCTGAAAAAGAGGATCAGCGGCAAAATAAAGGACAGAAACGGATCCAGGTGCTTGATTGGATTCAGCGTCACCCGGCCCAGCTGGCGTGCCGTCGGATCGCCCAATTTGTCGGCCACCCAGGCATGGGCAGCCTCATGCCAGCTGAGCGAAAGCAGCAGCACGGCAAAGAATGGGATGGCGGCGAAAAGATCGTCGGTTAGCAAGCGGCTTGGTTCTGCGAACAGGGCCTAGGAATCGCTACTCTAGCGCGGAGTTCTCGCTGCGATCTACTGCGGGAAAAGACTGACTCAATTCATCACGGATAGGATGCCTCAAGACCGGCGGCGAGCCTGAAATCCTTCGGTCCGCCCTGGGGAGCAGCACCTTGACCGACGACCAGGACATCCTTGCCGGGGCTCGTGAGCTGCTGGCAGCTGAAGCGCAAGCTCTCTCGATGCTGGGGGAGTCCCTCGACACGGACTTCGCCCGCGCCGCTCGACTTCTCGCAGCCTGTGAAGGCCGCGTGGTAACCAGCGGAGTCGGGAAAGCTGGCATCATCGCACGCAAGATCGGCGCAACCCTCGCCAGCACGGGGACCCCAGCCGATTTCTTGCATCCCACAGAAGCGCTCCATGGTGACCTTGGGCGGGTCACACACCGTGATGTGGTGCTGGCTCTCTCCAACAGCGGCAACACCGAAGAAATCTTGCGTCTCGTCGCTCCTCTTCGAGACGTGGGAGTTTCCCTCGTCGCAATCACCGCCGACCGCGCATCTCCCCTCGCCCAACATGCCGACGTGGTTCTCGCTTATGGAGCCATCACAGAAGGTTGCCCGCTCGGCTTGGCCCCGACCACAAGCACCACCGTCATGCTGGCACTTGGCGATGCGCTTGCCATGGAAGTCCTGAAACTGCGCTCGTTTTCGTCCGAGGAGTTCGCCCGCTTCCATCCCGGCGGGAATCTCGGTCGCTCGCTGATGAAAGTAGAAGAGGTGATGCGCAAGGGCGAGTCCCTCCCCGTTGTCCTCAGCGGCGCCACCCTTGCCGAGGCTGTGAGCATCATGACAACAACACCCGGGCGCCCGGGTTCGGTGCTCGTCGTTGGAGAAGAGGGTCGATTCCTGGGCTTCTACACAGATGGCGACCTGCGCCGGTGCCTGTTGACTGCTCAAGAGACCGGCAACTTGGACATGATGCTTGAGCCCATTGACAAGTTCATGACCAAGCATCCAGTCACCATCGGGCCCCACGAACTTCTCGCCGACGGATTGCACTTGTTGCGAGAGCGGCAAATCGACCAGCTCGGAGTGGTCAATGACTCTGGCAAGCCAGTGGGCCTGCTCGACATTCAGGACCTTCTGAATATGAGGGTGCTGAGTTGGGGCTCTTCGCACTGAGATTCCTGGGGATGCTCCCGTGACGAAGCTCGAAGCCTTGAAGCTGCTGGTCCTTGATGTCGACGGGGTTCTTACCGACGGGACTTTCTATCTCGGCGGCCACGGCGATACGGAGATCAAGGCGTTTCACGCGCGAGATGGCGCAGGAATCGCCCTCTGGCGCGACGCTGGATACCACGTCACCTTTCTCACCGGCCGCTCGGGGCTCGCTGTCGAGCGACGAGCTCGTGAACTGCGCGTTCCTCGCTACTGGGAGGGGATCGCCGACAAGGTCTCCGCATTCGACGAAATCCTGAAGCACTTTGAAGTCACCTCTGACCAGGTTGCCGTGATGGGCGATGACATCCTGGACCTGGGCATCCTGAAACAAGCGGGTTTGTCCGCTTGCCCATGCGATGCCGCACGCGATGTTCTAGAGCGCGCCGACCTCGTCATGCCATCTGCCGGTGGACACGGCGCTGTCCGCGACCTCGTCGAACATATTCTTCGCGAACGCGGAGAGTGGGACTCTCTGGTGGAGCAGCTCTGTTGACGCCTACGGTCCGTCGCACCTTGCTCTTCTTCTCAATGATGTCTGTAGGTCTGATCATCGTCTTCTCGCTAGAGAGCGATGGTTCTGCACCGACGAACAAGACGGTGTATGACACCTCAGAAACTGGCTCGGAAAACACGGTCACGATTCAAGACCTCGAATCTGAGACAGAGACTCAGGTCAAGCTCGGTGAAATCATGTTCAACGTGACGTCGACAGTTGAACTGCCGGATGGTCGCCTTGAGCGTCGCAAGGCATATCGCATTCACATCCTGCGAGGAGAGCCAGACGAAACAGGCGCTTTCTTGGTGGAGTCGCCCCACGTCACGCTTCTCGATCTGGAAACCGGTGCAGATCGAGGCAGCGTGCGTGCCGACAAAGGGCGATTTGAAAGCCGGCAAGCAGGACCCATTGTCGGCATCTTTGACCCCAGCTCGTTTGACACCAAGAACTTCACTCTGACCGGTAATGTTCACGGAGAGATGATCTTAGACCAGGGCGAGAACGCCACTTTTGATGGCTCAGAGCTTCGCGTGAAGGGAGAGAACCTGTTCGCCCCGGGCGAGGTTGCCTTGGGTTCCGAATCTCTGGCCATGCTCGGAACCGACATGGAGTGGCAAGGCGCAATACGCAAATTGACGTTCGCATCTGTTTCAAAAATTGAGCTGCTCGAAGAGTTCGGGGCCGTGATGGAATCGCCTTCTGGCCTCGAAT
>Ga0315339_1000430_pt1 | contig 53698 bp, 60 predicted proteins | sample ASW17metaG_FD_204514 | JGI IMG/M metagenome (GOLD analysis project Ga0315339, IMG submission 204514) | Ammonia-oxidizing marine archaeal communities from Pacific Ocean, United States - ASW #17 | ecosystem: Environmental > Aquatic > Marine > Oceanic | place: USA: California | collected 2016-12-05 | reverse complement strand
AATTTTTAAACTTGGCATAAATACAAGTAAACAAAGGAATGCCCTCGTGGTGAAATTGGTAGACACAAAGGACTTAAAATCCTTGCCATTTATGGAGTGCCAGTTCGAGTCTGGCCGAGGGCACCATTTAAAATGATTAAACCATTAATTATTTCTGATACAAATAAAAAATCATTAAAGATTAAATCATTTTTATTTAAAAGAATTAAAACAAACAAATTAATCAAATCAAATTTAGTTATAGTAATTGGTGGTGATGGATTTATGCTTCAAACTTTAAAAAAAAGTAAAAATTTATCGAAATCATTTTATGGAATTAATTCTGGAAGCTATGGATTTTTAATGAATAAGTTTTCGTCAAAAAATACTATTAAAAACCTGTCTAGAGCAAAAATGATCACCATATTTCCATTAGAAATGAAGATAAAAAATAAACATGGCCAAATAAAAAAAACTTTTGCAATTAATGAAGTCTCAATATTAAGACAAAGTAGACAAGCTGCATCACTTTCTATTAAAAGTGGGTCAAAACAAATTATTAAAAAATTAATTTCTGATGGCGTTATAGTTTCAACGCCCGCAGGTAGTACAGCTTATAACATGTCAGTTTATGGTCCAATTTTAAGTTTAAATTCAAAAAAACTTTCAATAGTTCCTATAAGTGCTTTTAGACCAAGACGCTGGAAAGGAAAAATAGTAAGTGATAAATCTAATATTGTTATTAAAAATTTACATCCTTCAAAAAGACCAATTAGCGCTGTAGCTGATAATATAGAAGTCAGAAATGTAAAAACTATCATCATTAAAACAAATAATAAAGTTAAATTTAATCTTATGTATGACAGCAATAGAAGTCTTCAAAAAAAAATTAAAATTGAGCAATTAAAAAAAGAAACTACTAATTAACATTTTAGTGATGGCAACCCTACACGGACTCGAACCGCCGACCTATTAATTAAAAATCAATTATAAAACTTTAATTAGAATACAGACTTGCTTGGGTGAGAACTTAATAATCAATTAAGCTTTATTTTAAAAGGGTTTCTTTATTTCTTGCTTGGAAATAATGATATTCTGTAAATTTGAATTATAAAAAATTTTATCGTTATAAAATTTAAAATCTATCAATTCAAATTTTGTTTTGTGTCCCATTACAACTGTTTTAAAAAAATTTAAAAATATATTCCTAATTCGTAGGTTAAAAAATTTATTAATTTTATAAAAATAAAAATTTTTATATCCCAATTCTCTTAAGAAGCTAATAATTTCGTTGTTATTATCAAAATTTTTCATGCTGAATTCTAAAGATATTATAGGTGTATTATTTTTTAAATTTTTTTTCATTGACTTTAAGACGTCAAATTCATTTCCCTCTACATCAATTTTAATAAAACCAATTTTATTTTCAAAATTATGTAAGTCATCAAATCTTTCAAAAAATATATCGTCTCCCTGTTTTTGTTCTTCTTTAAAACCTTCTCCACCAACATTTTTTGTGGCTTTTAATGTTGTTTTTAATTGTTTTTTTTCATTAGAAAGTCCAAAATTATAAGTTTTTATATTTGGAAAGTCTTCAGTATTAAATTTTAGTAGTTTGTAAGTTTTAGGGTGTGGTTCAAAAGAGTATATTTTTTTAAAAATATTTCTGAAGTAAAGTGTGTGGTTACCAATATTAGCGCCAACATCTATAAATATTTCTTTGTCTTTATCAATTATACTTGATATCAAATCTAATTCCTCTTTTTCATAAACACCATTAATAATTAATTCATTAGAAAGTGAATCGTTAAAAAATATTGCTGGATTAAAATCATATATTTTTTTAAATCTAGTACTTTTATTATTATAATTTGCTCTAACAAAAGTTGCTAATACAAGATTATAAAAATATTTAAGTCTATTTAACATTTGAGAATTTAATTCAAGATAACAAATTATTTATATTATATAATATTCTTTATCTTGCCATTTACAAGTTTAGAGCAATTAATTAAGCTTTATTTTATTGTCTAAGTTGGAAGCTTTTTAATAAGTTTTGCTACCCCTTCATACCTGTAAGCAAATGTTCTTTCTTCTAAAAAATTATAGAAATATAAAATATCCTCAAATTTTGATTGACCTTTTGTTCTTAAATGGCCATTGTTTAACGAAAGGCTTTAATCAAATTATTATTTTATCTTTTTCCTATAATATGGTCACTTCAGATTCTGTTGTTGCAGAACCAGTTGCACCAAATTAACTGGCATTTTAGTTTCAGAAGAAAAAATTTAAGTGAATTAATTTTATCAAATAAAATCTTCTTTTCTTTAACTTTAAGTTTTAAATGATCTTCAAATATTTCGATCTTTCTTTTTCTTTCAAATCATTTTTTTTTAGAATATATATTATTATTAATTAATCTTTAATTTAAACAATTTTAATGAATGAATATATAAATTTAAATAAAGACTTAAATCTCAACTTAATTAAAAAAGAAGTCGAGGAAAAGGGTTATTTTTCTGTTGAGTCATTTTTTAATGATGAATTTTTAAAACAAGTTGAAAGTGATGCAACTAATTCAAAGTTTAGTTTAAACCAAAATAGTTTATTAGGTTTTTTTTATGAAACACAATATTATTTTATAAATTTGTTAGCTCAATCAAATGTTTTTTATAATTTTTGCACATCTAAATTTGTACTTAATATTTGTAAAAACTATTTAGGTAAGAATTTTAGATTAAAAGCTCTAAGATATTATGAAACTATGAGTGGTCATAATATGAAATGGCATACTGACAACAAAATAGAAAAAGAAAAAAAGAATATTCCAGGTCTTATTTTTATTATTTATATATCTGATGTTAATAAAGGTGAGTTTCAATACATTGAAGGTTCTCACAAATCTTCGGGTATTGATAAATATTCTGAATATAGTGAACAATTCATTAATGAGAAGTATAGTAATTTGATTAAAACTTTTAGTATGCCCAAAGGTTCATTAATCATATACGATTCTTATGGAATTCATAGAGCAAAACCTTTTAAGAACTCTAACTTTGTTAGAAAAAGTATTTTCTTTCAAGTTGACTCAAATGTTGAGAATTCTGAAAAGATTATTGTTAACACAAATTTTTTAACAGATGTAAGTGATGATATTCGAATGTATTTAGGTTTTGGTAAAAAATCTGATTATTTTGTATATCCAGATACAAACTTAAATAGATTACCAATTTCAAAAAATAATTTTAAAACAATATTTTCTTGGTTTTTATACAGGATAACAAAATTTTTAACTCGTACTGAACCAAGAAATATTAGAAATATATTAAGTAAAATTAAATTAAAGTTTAAATAATAAAAATAAGACCTGGAATATTCATTTTTTTCAACTATTTATATATTTTTCAATAAATTTTGAAAGTTATTTAAAAAAATTCTTTTATCACATTCTTCCTCATAAATACTTCTTAAATCAGGCAAATTAATTTCTTCAATATTTTCGTTCAATGTAAATTTTGTGATTTTTAAAAAACAATCTTCTGAATCCTCTGGATCTATCTCTATTATGTATTTTAAAAACTTTTTATCTAATATGTGCTTATTGTAAAAAATTTTTTTTCTGAAATATAAGCTCTCTAAAAATGGAAGACTACATCTTCCTAAATAAGTAGGCATAATCACATAATCACAATACTTATATATTGCTATTAATTCTAATTCACTAATATTACCTAAGAAAATAACATAAGAGCTTAGTTCTTCTTTTTCTACTATCTTTTTTATTTTTGAAATACATCCTCTCTTTGTTACTGTTGTTGTACCTGAAAAAATAAATTTTATATTATTAACTTTATTTTTTTTGAAGTATTTTATTGTATCTAATATTAACTGATGGTTTTTATGCTCTAAAAATTGCGCGGGATAAAAAATATATTTTTTATCTTTTGAAAATTTAAATTGAGATCTGAAAATTTTTTCATAATCAACATCTATATTTTTTTTGTGTATTTCTGGCAAATAGGGGATTATTTTTTGTATTATTATTTTTGAACCATCACAATTATATCTTTTTATTAAATCTATTTTATTTCTTTCTGTAAAAACAAAAATTTTTTTTGCAAAAGTAACAGAAAATGTAATAATTTTTTTTTGTTTTTCATAAATTCCATTTTTAAACTCTTTAAAGTGACTAACTTGATCTATTTCTGTATTAAAAATGTAGGAGGCAAAATTTATTTTTTTACAGTAAAACATAACAAGTGATGGTTCATTAAATATAATATAATCAATTTTATTTTTTTTAAGATACTGATGGAATGGATTGTGGTACTTTATTAGTTCAAAAATTTTACCTATGAAATCATTTGTTGATAACTTAAGGATTATTTTTTCAAATAAGTTATGTTTAAAAAAATAGCTATCTATTTTATTTTTATTGAGAAATTCAAATATTAACTTATTTTTCGTTATAAAAATAATAGTATTTTTTTCTGATTTTATATTTTTTATTAAATTAACAAAGTTAAGCATAGCATAATACCCACCTCCTATTCGTGGACTATCGATGAAAAATGCTACTTTCATTAACTGATTATTTTAATTTTTGGCAATGGAAAAATGAATTTTGTTCCATTTTTAATTATTTTTTTTCTCTTTCTAGTATTTCTTTTTTAAAATGCCACGGTAAAACTAAATAATAGTCTGGATTTAGTTCTCTTGATTTTCATTCTGAGATTATATTAATTTTTGTACTTGGCAAGTGTTTTTCCAATTATTGGTGCAACAAATCCTACTTGGACAATAATGTAATAACGACTACTTGATTGTATCACACTGACGTCACACTAACGTAACACTTACTATAGAAATTCAATTAAAAATTAAATTTTGAAAAAAAATTAACGCTTTTATTGAGTGATGGTGCCCCCGCACGGATTCGAACCGCGGACCTATTGATTACAAATCAATTGCTCTACCAGCTGAGCTACAGGGGCATGAATTGTTTTGTGTGATTTTTAGTTTAATTATTCAAATAAAACAACATTTAAAATATAGCTGTTTTGTTCGCTACATGTTTGTAACTCAGACTAAAAGCTTAGAAAAGTTAAAGTGTGTGATTGAACAGTTTATATGTGAGTCGGTATCTGGATCTTCTGCTAAATAGAATTTTATCTTGTGTTTAATTTTATTAAAAGAGGAATCTCTATATTTTTTACCTTTTATAAATAAGGTCAATTTAGAGAATTCCAAATTCTTTGATTGATTTAATATTAAATTATATTATTTGTATGTTTATAAATCATAATTAAAATAGATATTTATATGAAAAAAATTTTAATATTTACATACTTCTTATTCATGAATTCAGAGGCTCATGCCTATCTAGATCCAGGCACTGGTAGCATAATTATTCAAGCAATTTTAGGTGCTGTTGTAGCTTTTTTTACAACTATTGGCATTTATTGGGTAAAGGTAAAAAGTTTTTTTAAAAGATTTTCAAAAAAAAATAAAGATAATAAAAATTTGTGAAAAAAATCCCAGGTTCTTTTAGAGACCCATCAGCCTCTGTTTTCATGTTTAAAAATAGAATAATTCGTAAGATAAATGAAAGTGGAAATGAAAAAATTGAATTGTTTAAATCATCAAAAATCATTGAAGAAAGTGTTGAAAAAAAATATTTGATAGATACCTGGGTTGTTGAAGACCAAGATTTGAAAAAAAAATTCAATTCTGATTTTTTATTAGAGCATAAGAAAATACCATTTATATCTTATCCATATGAATGGAACTTTGAACAATTAAAAGATGCAGCTTTACACCATTTAGATTTTAATATTTTTTTAATTGAAAAAGATTTTCAGTTAAGTGATGCGACAGCCTACAATATTCAGTTCATTGGAAACAAACCAACTTTTATTGATGCAATGTCTATAGAAAAATATGAGGAAGGATCTAATTGGAATGGTCATAATCAATTTTGTCAACAGTTTTTAAATCCTCTTATAATCAATTCTAAAACAAAAATTTCTTTTAACAATTGGTACAGAGGGAATATCGAGGGTATATCAAATACAGATACTTGTAAAATATTGAATATTTTTCAGAAATTAAACCCTGTAATTTTTTTTAATATTGTATTACCAACATATTTTGAAAATAAAAATACGAATAAGAATATAGATAGTTTAAAATTGATAAAGAATAACAAGAAGCATTTAAGTAAAAATTCATATTTATGGTTACTAAAAAGTTTGAAGAAATTTATTTATAAAATTACTAAACCAAAGGAAAAAACTTTTTGGAAAAACTATGATGAAGATAACACTTATAGTAATGAACAATTTGAAATTAAAAAAAGAATTGTTAAAGACTTTATTGAAAAAAATAAACCTGAAACCCTGTGTGATTTAGGCTGTAACACTGGAGAGTATTCAGAAATTGCTTTACATAACGGAAGCAAATATGTTGTAGGTTTTGATTATGATCAGGGGGCACTAATAAAATCTTATTCAAGAGCAAAAGAGAAAAATTTAAATTTCTTATCATTATATTTAGAAGCCACTAATCCATCTTCAAATATTGGATGGCAGCAAACGGAAAGATTTGGCTTATTGGAAAGATGTAATTTTGATGCCATGATAGCTCTAGCGTTTGAGCATCATTTGGCAATCGCGAAAAATATACCTCTTAAAGATTTAATTGAATGGTTTATTTTAATAGCACCAAAGGGCTTAATTGAGTTTGTGCCCAAAGAAGACGAAACTGTTCAAATTATGCTTAAATTTCGAAAAGATATTTTTATAGATTATACAGAAGAAAATTTTAAAAACCAATTACTTAAAAAAGCAAAAATTGTTCAAATTAACAATATAAAAAATACCAAAAGAAAAATTTATGAGTACGAAAAGATTTTTTAACTTATATGTTTTAATTTGCCTGAGTCCAGCCTGGGTATTTTCATCAAATATTCTTTTATATGATAAGCTATTATATTCCTTACCTTATATTTTATTTTTATTTATTTTTATTATCTATTTTGACAAGAACCATAAGTCAAAATTTAAGTTAATATTTTTATCAATAATTACTGTTTTTGCCATAGATCAAAATTTATCATTAAATCAAAATTTGATTAAACCAAATTTTAGTGTTTTGCATGAAAATCTAATAAATATATATGTTGCAGATTTATTGTTGATTTTTTTTTTGTTTATTTTTGTTTTGATATTATTTTTTTCATTAAAAATTAAATTAATTAAAATTTTTTTTTCTTTTTTATTAGTAGTATTTATTTTTAAAGTATACGAGGTAACAACAAAACCTATAAAAATATTAAATTTTGATAAAACTAATGAAATTAAAACAAGGAATCATTCAAATAAAAAAGTTTTAATTATAGTTTTTGATGAGATGAGTGGCATGGACTCCACAGAAAAAAATTTTAAATATGGAGATATTTTTCTTAAAACAATTAATAATTTTGCAGTTAATTATGATTTAAACTTGTACACAAAAAGTTTTTCTATAAGCGATAATACTGCAAATTCAGTTCCTTTCATGTTGAATTTTGAAACAAGGAAGCCAAGTACAGAAATAAGAAAAAAATTCATAAAAAAATCTATATCAACCTACAATGAGTATGATTTAATTCAAAATAGACTCTTTGAAAAATTTAAGAATATTTCAGTCATACAAAATATTCATTTAAATTTTTGTAATCATAAAAATGTTAAAAAATGTTACCAAATCAATCCATATATTGATAATAAAAATTATTTAAAGGGATTTAAAAATAATTTATTTACTCGTTTTTTTTCACACTGGTATCTTGACGGATCCTCAATTGCTAGACTTTTTTTTAAGAGTAGTAGATTGTTAAACTTAACAGATTCTGTGCTTGAACCCGAATCACATAAAATATTTTTACCTTTAATTTTTTCAAAATTAGAGAATGATATTAAGAAAGATAAATTTAATTTAATTTTTGCTCACATTCTTGCACCCCATAGACCTTATGGGTTTAGTCAAGATTGTAAATATGATGGACAAAAAACATCTTTTAATACTTACATGAAGAATAATGAGAGGTATATCCAGCATAATATAGAGAGAATATGTATAATAAAATTTATTGATAATTTTTTTAATAATATCAAAAAGATACCGGAATACAAAAATTTAGATATATTTATTATGTCTGATCATGGATCAAGAATTAGCTCCAAAGAGAGTTTTTCAAGTATTTTTTTTACTAAAATTAATGATAATAATTTTAAAATTATTGATGAAAAAATTTTAATACATGATGAATTAAAAAAGATATTTTTAAAGAGATATCATTAACTAAATTTCAATATTCTGAAATTATTTTAAAGAATTTTTTTCTCAAAAGGAACTAAATACAAGAAGCAAAAAATATTCAAAATATATACAATCTTTTATTGTCTTAGGAGATTCTGTTTTAATTAATTAGTTTTTTTTATATAATTTAAATGATGAAATACAATTGCTGCACTATTTGATATATTTAAGCTTTCTATATTTTTATTAATGTCAATTCTAACCAAAAAATCTGTATATTTGCTAGTATGTTCTCTCATACCAAATCCTTCTGAACCAAATAAAAGAACATTTTTTCCTTCCCATTTAATTTTAGTAAAGTTTTTTTCTCCTTTTACATCAAAACCATAAACCCAAAAATTTTTTTCTCTTAAATTTTTAAGAGTAGAATTAATATTTGAAACCTTAAAAATATTTAAATGTTCCATGCAACCGCTTGCAGATTTGTACATTAACTTACTATCATTTGGAAACTGTCTCTCTTTAACTATAAGCCCATCAATATTAAATGAAGCTGCACTTCGTATAAGAGAGCCTATATTTCTTGGGTCTGTTACTTCATCTATGCATACAAATGTTAAATTATTCTTTCCTTTTATAAATTCTTTTAAATCAGGTTGTTCTAAATTTTCAATTTCTGCTACATAACCGCTATGCATTAGCTGCTCTTTAGTGGTATACTTATCTAGCTCTTTTTTTGTCTTGAAATAAACTTTAACATCGGCAAGCACATTTTTTTTTGGATTTTTTCTATGAATATTTTTTTTACTTTCCTCTGTTAGAAATATCTTTAAAACCTTTCTTTTTGGGTTTTTTAGTGCTTCGATTACAGCATGTTGACCTACAATAAAAAAAGATGTTTTTTTCATAAATATTTCCTTGATTTATACGCTTTTTAGCATGTTTTCCTACTAATTCACGTGTTGCAATTGCATCATAAAAATATATAAAACGCTTGTTGTTTGAAGCTTTATTGAACAAGGGGACGCTTCCCCGAAAGGAGGGGTTCCAGAGCGGTCAAATGGGGCGGGCTGTAAACCCGTTGACTTCGGTCTTCGAAAGTTCGAATCTTTCCCCCTCCACCATTCAATAAAATTTTTTATAACACTGGAGTGTTATTCTTGGTGTTGTGCGGGTGTAGTTCAATGGTAGAACGCTAGCCTTCCAAGCTGGATGTAAGAGTTCGATTCTCTTTACCCGCTCCAAGAAAAAAATTATTAATAAAAACAAAAAAAACTGAGGTAATAATAATGTCAAAAGAAAAGTTCGTAAGAAATAAACCGCATTGTAATATTGGTACAATCGGTCACGTTGATCATGGTAAAACAACTTTAACAGCAGCTATCACAAAAGTTTTATCTGAAGCTGGCGGAACTAGCAGTGCAACGTTTACTGCGTACGATCAAATTGATAAAGCTCCCGAAGAAAAAGAAAGAGGAATTACAATTTCTACTGCGCACGTTGAATATGAAACAGAGAAGAGGCACTATGCACACGTAGACTGTCCTGGTCACGCTGACTATGTTAAAAATATGATCACAGGTGCAGCACAAATGGATGGAGCAATTTTAGTAGTTAATGCTGCTGATGGACCTATGCCCCAAACTAGAGAACACATTCTTTTAGCAAGACAAGTCGGTGTTCCAGCTCTTGTAGTTTATCTAAATAAAGTTGATCAAGTTCAAGATAAAGAATTGATAGATCTTGTTGAGGAAGAAATTAAAGAATTATTAACTTCTTATAAATTTCCTGGAGACAAAACTCCAATCATTAAAGGTTCAGCTTTAGCGGCTGTTGAAGGTAGAGATGATGAAATAGGAAAAAATTCTATAATGGAATTAATGAAAGCTGTTGATGAATTTATTCCTCAACCAGATAGACCAAAAGATAAACCTTTCTTAATGCCCGTTGAAGATGTTTTTTCAATATCAGGAAGAGGAACTGTTGCGACAGGTAGAATAGAATCTGGCGTTGTAAAAACAGGCGAAGAAGTAGAAATTGTTGGTATTAAAGAAACAAAAAAATCAGTTTGTACAGGTGTTGAAATGTTTAGAAAACTTTTAGACTCAGGTGAGGCTGGAGACAATGTTGGTATACTATTAAGAGGTGTTGAGCGTGATGATATTGAAAGAGGACAAGTTCTTTGTAAAGCTGGTTCAATTACACCACATACTAAGTTTGAAGCTCAAGCCTATGTATTAAAAAAAGAAGAAGGAGGAAGGCATACTCCTTTCTTTACTAAATACAGACCTCAGTTTTACTTTAGAACAACTGATGTAACTGGTGAAGTAGAATTACCAAAAGGTACGGAAATGATTATGCCCGGTGATGACGCTAAATTTACAGTTAAGCTAATTACACCCATTGCAATGAATGAAAAGTTAAATTTTGCTATTAGAGAAGGTGGTAGAACTGTTGGAGCTGGAGTAGTAACTAAAATTGTAGAGTAAACTCTATAGGAGTGTAGCTCAATTGGTAGAGCGCCGGTCTCCAAAACCGGAGGCTGAGGGTTCGAGTCCCTCCGCTCCTGCCAGTAGCTAAATTATTATGAAAAATCCGTTAAAATTCATTCAAGAAGTCAAACAAGAAGCTTTCAAAGTTTCATGGCCAACTAAAAAAGAAACTTTACAGGGAACTTTAATGGTATTTGCTATGGCTGTAGTTGCGGCTATATTTTTTTTGCTTTTAGATCAAATTTTAAAATTTTTTTTAGAATTACTCCTTAAGGTAAGTATATAATGAAGAATTGGTACATAGTTCAGTCACACTCAAGTTTTGAAAATAAAGTTGCCGGATTAATAAAAGAAGAAGCTGAAAAAGCTAAAATTTCAGATAAAATTGACGAAATTGTAGTACCAACTCATGATGTTACAGAAGTTAAAAGAGGCAAAAGAGTCCAAAGAAAAAAGAAATATTTTCCAGGGTATGTATTAATTAGGAGCGAAATGGACAATAATATTTATCATATGATTAAAAACATTAAAAGAGTAAGTGGTTTTTTAGGCTCAAAAGGTATCCCGGCTCCAGTTTCTGATAATGAAATAGAAAAAATTTTAGGACAAATAAAAGATGGAGCTGTTCAGCCAAAATCTGGTATAGAGTATACAATTGGTGAAAAAGTTCAGGTTATTGATGGACCTTTTGCATCATTTAGTGGCATGGTTGAAGAAGTTGATGAGGAAAAGTCAAGATTAAAAGTTTCAGTATCAATATTTGGAAGACCAACTCCAGTTGATTTAGAATATAACCAAGTAGAGAAAGAAAGTTAATGGCAGCAAAAAAAGAAATTAGCGGATATGTAAAATTGCAGATCAATGGAGGTCAAGCAAATCCAGCTCCACCAGTAGGGCCTGCTTTAGGACAAAGAGGAATAAATATAATGGAATTTTGTAAAGCTTTTAATGAGAAAACTAAAAATTTTATGGGAAAGCCAGTACCGGTTGTTATTACTGTTTATAAAGATAAAAAATTTGACTTTATAATTAAGTCGCCACCAGCTTCACATTTTATTAAAGAAGCAGCAAAATTAAAAGGTGGATCTAAAGAACCAGGAAGAAATATTGTTGCATCTATAACAAAAAAGCAAGCTGAAGAAATTGCTACAAAAAAAATGGCTGATTTAAATGCACACGATTTAGAACAAGCTGTTAAAATTATTAAAGGTTCAGCGAGATCAATGGGCATAGAGGTCAAAGAATAATGTCTTCAAAAAGATTTAAAAAATTACCAACTAATACATCAGAATTAGCTTCTGAAACAATTGAAAAATTATTACCTGAAGTCAAAAAGAATTGCACAGCTAAATTTGATGAGTCGGTAGATATGAATTTTCAAATTAATAATAAACAAAAAAAAGGTGAAATCAACATACGAACAGTTATAAATTTACCAGGCGGTACAGGAAAAATAGTAAAAGTGGCAGTTGTTTGTGAGGACACAAAGGCACAAGAAGCTACAGATGCAGGAGCCGATATTACTGGTAGCGATGAATTTATTGAAAAAATTAAGTCAGGTGAGTTAAACTTTGATAAACTTATATGCACTCCATCAATGATGGTAAAATTATCTAAACTTGGAAAAATTTTAGGACCAAAAGGATTAATGCCTAATCCTAAGCTAGGTTCTGTATCTGAAAATGTAAAACAAGCAGTAACAGATGCTAAATCAGGACAAGTTGAAATTAGAAATGATAAAGACGGAAATATTGGAGTTAGTATTGGTAAAAAATCTTTTAATGATGATAAATTATTAAAAAATTACAATGTGATTATAGATGCTTTTGAAAAAGAAAAAACAAATAATATTTTAAAAGGTGATTTAATTAAAAAAACTTTTTTAACATCAAGTATGGGCGTTTCATACAAAGTTAAACTAAATAAAAAAATATAGTTATGATGAACAAGGAACAAAAGAAAAATTACATTACTGATATGACAGCTGAGTTTGAAAAATCAGAAGCTGTATTAGTTACACATTATCAAGGGCTAACAGTAAAACAACTAGATGACTTAAGAGCTAAAATGAGAGAGTTTGGAATACAATTTAAAATCACAAAAAACAGAATTACAAAAATTGCCTTAGAAAATTCAAAGTGCAAAGATTTAAAAAATTTATTTACCGGACCCACTGCAGTAGCACTTTCTGACGACGCAATTTCATCAGCTAAAATTTTAACAAAATTTTCTAAAGAGAATAAAAACCTTAAAATTCTTGGTGGAATTATGGGAAAAGAACTTTTGGATGCAGTAGGTGTCCAAAATGTAGCAACATTACCAACATTAGACGAGGCTAGGGCAAAAATAGTAGGAATATTAAGATCTCCAGCTCAAAAAATTGTAAGTATTTTACTTGCACCTGCATCAAAAATCGCTATTTTGGCGCTGGAAAAATCAAAAAAAACAACCTAAAAAATTAAAAAATATTATGGCTAATCTAAATAAAATTATTGACGACTTATCAAGCTTAACTGTTGTTGAAGCAGCTGATCTTTCAAAACAACTTGAAGAAAAATGGGGAGTTACTGCAGCAGCAGCTGTAGCACCAGCGCCAGCCGCAGCCGCTGGAGCTGAACCAGCAGAAGAGAAAGATGAATTTACAATTATGTTAGTTTCCGCAGGTGACAAAAAGATTAATGTTATCAAAGAAGTTAGATCTGTAACAGCTTTAGGATTAAAAGAAGCTAAAGATTTAGTTGAAGCAGCTCCTAAAGAAGTTAAATCTGGAGTTAACAAAAAAGAAGCTGAAGAAATTAAAGCTAAGCTTGAAGCAGCTGGCGCAAAAGTAGAACTTAAGTAAATTAAAAGAAAGAATTTAATTGCTGATTAAGTACGGGCCAGCAATATAGTATAGATGCAAATATCTTTTACTGAAAAAAAAAACATAAGAAAGAATTTTGGTAAACTTAAAGAAAGTTTATCTATTCCAAATCTTATTGAGGTACAAAAAAATTCCTACAAACAACTTACGGAATATGAGCCTAACCAAAACCAACAACTTATAAAAGGTTTTGATAGAGTTTTTAAAAGTATTTTTCCTATAGACGATCTAAATGAAAAAGCAACACTTGAATATGTATCATATAGATTAGAAAAACCAAAATTTGATACCGAGGAATGTATTCAAAGAGGATTAACATATTCATCTGCTCTTAAATGCATTTTAAGATTGGTAGTTTATGAAATAGATCAAGAAAATAATACAAAAGAAATTTTATCCGCTAAAGAGCAAGAAGTTTACATGGGTGAAGTTCCAATGATGACTGATAGTGGAACTTTCATTACAAATGGAGTTCAAAGAGTAGTTGTTAACCAAATGCACAGAAGCCCAGGTGTGTTTTTTGATCATGATAAAGGAAAAACCCACGCAAGTGGGAAATTACTTTTTAATTGTCGAGTAATTCCTAATAGAGGATCTTGGCTTGATTTTGAGTATGATGTTAAGGATTTTTTGTACTTTAGAATAGATAGAAAAAAGAAAATTTTGGCAACAACTTTACTGTTAGCTTTAGGATTTTCAAAAAATGAAATTGTGGATGAATTTTATGAAAAAGAAATTTTTTCATATGATGCAAAAATTAAAAAATGGAAAACTAAATTTAATCCTAATCATTATAAAGCAAAAAATTTTTCTGAAGAAGTTGTTGATGCAAAATCAAGTAAAATTGTTATTAAACTTGGAGATAAAGTTAATTTTTTAAGTGCAAAGAAACTAGCGAACGATGGTTTAAAAGATATTCATGTTTCAAATGATTCTTTATATGGGAAGTTTCTTCATAGAGATATTATAATAAACAAAGAAGAAGAAGAAGGTACATTTAAAATTGGCACTGAATTAAATGAAACTATATTACAAGATATTTTAAATGCTGATATTTCAACAATAGAAATATCAACTACAAATTCTATAAATAAAGGTCCTTACCTTTTGCAAACTATTTTAAATGAAAAAAATGAAACTAAAAATGATGCAATTAATGAAGTTTATAAAGTTTTACGACCAGGAGAACCACCAACAATTGAAATAGCAACCCAGATTTTTAATAATCTTTTCTTTAGTTCTGTTAGGTATGATTTATCTGATGTTGGAAGAGTTAAAATGAATTCTCGTTTAGACTTAGAATGTTCTGATAAAATTACAATTCTTAGAAATGAAGATATTTTGTCAATAATTAAAAAAATGCTTGATTTGAGAGATGGCAAAGATGATGTTGATGATATTGACCATTTAGGCAATAGAAGAGTTCGTTCTGTTGGAGAACTAGTAGAAAATCAAGCACGTATAGGTGTTTATAGAATGGAAAGAGCAATTAAAGAAAAAATGACAACTCTTGACGTTGAATCCGCAATGCCTCAAGATTTGATCAATGCAAAGCCCTTAACCGTTTCATTAAAAGATTTTTTTGCTACATCGCAACTTTCACAATTTATGGATCAAACAAATCCTCTTTCTGAAATCACCCATAAAAGAAGAGTATCAGCATTGGGACCTGGTGGCTTAACAAGAGAAAGAGCTGGATTTGAAGTAAGAGATGTTCACCCAACACATTATGGAAGAATTTGTCCAATTGAAACACCCGAAGGACCAAATATTGGTTTAATTAATAGTTTATCTACTTATGCAAAAATTAATAAATATGGTTTTATTGAGAGCCCTTATAAAAGAGTTAAAAATGGAATAGTTGAAGATAAAATAGAATATTTATCAGCAATGGAAGAAACGAAATATACTATTGCTCAAGCAAATTCAAAAGTTGATAAAAATGGAAAAATAACTGAAGATTTAGTTTCATGTCGTCAAAATTTGAACTTTGTTTTATCCAAGACAGAAAATATTGATTATATAGATGTATCACCAAAACAATTAGTTTCTGTTGCAGCGTCACTAATTCCTTTTTTAGAAAATGATGATGCAAACAGAGCTTTAATGGGTTCAAATATGATGAGGCAAGCAGTTCCACTATTAAAACCAGAGTCTCCATTAGTTGGAACTGGCATAGAGAGCGATGTAGCATTAGATTCTGGAGTAACGATCGTTGCAAAAAGAGATGGAATTGTTGATAAAATTGACGGAAAAAGAATTGTAATTAAAGCAACTGATGAAACTGATTTTACAAAATCTGGTGTAGACATTTATAATTTGCAAAAATTTAAGAGATCAAATCAAAACACTTGTATAAATCAAAAACCCTTAGTTAGAGTTGGAGACAATGTAAGATCGGGAGATATAATAGCTGATGGCCCATCAACAAAACTTGGTGAGCTAGCTTTAGGGAAGAACGTAACTGTAGCGTTTATGCCATGGCAAGGTTACAATTTTGAAGATTCTATTTTAATTTCAGAAAGATGCGTAACAGACGATGTTTTTACCTCTATACACATTGAAGAGTATGAAGTTATGGCAAGAGACACAAAGCTTGGAGAAGAAGATATAACAAGAGACATTCCCAATGTTAGTGAAGAAGCTTTAAAAAATTTAGATGAATCAGGAATAGTGTATATTGGTGCAGAAGTTAAAGCGGGTGATATTTTAGTTGGAAAGGTTACACCAAAAGGAGATTCAGCCTCAGGTCCTGAAGAAAAGCTTTTACGATCAATTTTTGGAGAAAAAGCAATTGATGTTACAGATACTTCATTAAAAATGCCAAGTGGCAGTGGTGGAGTTGTTGTCGATGTTAGAGTTTTCAATAGACACGGTATAGATAAAGACGAAAGATCCATAACAATTGAAAGAGCTGAAATTGAAGTTGTGCAACAAGATAAGATTGTAGAGGAAGAAATATTGGAAAGAAGCATAAAGCAAAGAGCAAATCAAACATTAGCTGGATCAATATTGAATAAAAAAATTAAAGATTTAAATCCTGGAGATAAGCTTAATAGTGAAAAAATTAGTAGCTTAAATATCACAGAAATATTTAAACTAACTGTTAATGACGATAAAAAAGAAGATTCTTTATCACAGCTAAGAGATCAATATAATAAAGCAAAACAGGACATCTTAGAGAGATTTGAAGATAAAGTTTTAAAAATAAGACAAGGCGATGATCTTTTGCCAAGTGTAATGAAAATGGTTAAAGTTTTTGTTGCTATTAAGAGAAGGTTAAGACCTGGAGATAAGATGTCTGGAAGACATGGAAACAAAGGCGTTGTAAGTAAAATTGTTCCCGTTGAAGATATGCCTTATAGAGAAAATGGAAAACCTGTTGATATAGTTTTAAATCCATTGGGTGTTCCCAGTCGTATGAATGTCGGTCAAATTTTAGAAACTCATTTAGGATGGGCATGTAAAGAGTTTGGTGAAAATATTAAAGCTGTAATTAATGAAAATCAAAATAAATTTGAAAAAAATGAAAAAATTTCTAATTTCTTGAAATCTGTTTATGGAAATGAAATTTTTAATGAAAAAATAGACAAGTTAAACAAAACAGAATTTAAGGATTTATGTGAAAATCTTCAAAATGGTGTTCCAATAGCCACTCCAGTTTTTGATGGAGCAAAAGAAAAAGATGTTACAAATATGCTGGAGCTTGCTAATTTACCAGGTTCTGGCCAAACATTCTTATGGGATGGTAGAACAGGAGTAAAATTTGATAGACCTGTGACAGTGGGAATTATTTATATGTTAAAACTACACCATCTTGTTGAAGATAAAATTCATGCTAGATCAACAGGACCTTATAGCTTAGTGACACAGCAACCATTAGGCGGGAAAGCTCAATTAGGTGGACAAAGATTTGGTGAAATGGAAGTTTGGGCACTAGAAGCTTATGGAGCTTCTTACACATTACAAGAAATATTAACAGTAAAATCTGATGATGTTGCAGGACGAGTAAAAGTTTATGAAACAATTGTTAAAGGTGAGGAGAATTTTGAATCTGGCATACCGGAGTCATTTAACGTACTTGTTAAAGAAATAAAATCATTAGCACTAAATATAGAACTTAATTAATTATGAAAAAAGAATTAACCGATTTATTTAAAAATACTGAAATTTCTGATGCCCAAAATTTTAGCAGTATTAAAATAACTTTAGCAAGTCCAGAAAAAATTAAATCTTGGACTTATGGTGAAATTAAAAAACCAGAAACTATAAACTATCGAACATTTAGACCAGAAAAAGATGGGTTATTCTGCGCTAGAATTTTTGGTCCAATTAAAGATTATGAATGTTTATGTGGTAAGTACAAAAGAATGAAATTTAGAGGAATTATATGTGAAAAATGTGGAGTTGAAGTTACAAAGTCAAATGTAAGAAGAGAAAGAATGGGTCATATTAATCTTGCCACTCCTGTCGCTCACATATGGTTTTTAAAATCATTGCCAAGTAGAATATCCCTAGTTTTGGACATGAAACTTAAGGAAGTTGAAAGAGTTTTATATTTTGAAAATTTTATAGTAATTGAACCAGGATTAACTGAATTAAAAAAAAATCAATTATTAAATGAAGAAGAACTCTTACAGCATCAAGAAGAGTTTGGAGATGAATCATTTACAGCTGGCATTGGCGCCGAAGCTATTCTTGAAATATTAAAATCTTTAAATTTAGAAGAAGAAAGAAAAATTTTAATTCAAACTATCGATGAAACGAAATCTAAAGTTAATGAAGAAAGATCTATCAAGAGGTTAAAATTAATCGAGTCATTTATTGAAACTGGTCAAAAACCAGAATGGATGATTTTAACAATTGTACCTGTAATTCCACCTGAGTTAAGACCCTTGGTTCCTTTAGACGGAGGAAGATTTGCTACTTCAGATTTAAATGATTTGTACAGAAGGGTTATAAATAGAAATAATCGTTTGAAAAGATTAATGGATCTTAAAGCTCCAGATATAATTATTAGAAATGAAAAAAGAATGCTTCAAGAGTCTGTTGATGCATTATTTGACAATGGTAGACGTGGCAGGGTTATAACTGGCACAGGTAAAAGACCTTTAAAATCTTTAGCGGAAATGCTTAAGGGCAAACAAGGAAGATTTAGACAAAATTTATTAGGAAAAAGAGTTGATTATTCTGGAAGATCAGTAATTGTCGTAGGACCTGATTTGAAACTTCATGAATGTGGATTACCAAAAAAAATGGCTCTAGAATTATTTAAACCATTTTTGTATGCACGATTAAATAAACTTGGACTTGCCTCAACAATTAAACAAGCTAAAAAATTAGTTGAAAAAGAAACAGATGCTGTTTGGGATGCATTAGAATTAATAGTAAGAGAACATCCTGTAATTTTAAATAGAGCACCAACACTTCACAGATTAGGTGTTCAAGCATTTGAACCTAAATTAATTGAGGGAGATGCAATTGAGCTTCACCCTTTAACATGTGCAGCGTTTAATGCCGACTTTGATGGTGACCAAATGGCTGTCCATATACCACTAAGTTTGGAAGCCCAATTAGAAGCAAGAATATTAATGTTATCTACAAACAACATTTTAAGTCCATCTAATGGAAAACCTATAATTGTTCCAAGTCAAGATATGATTTTAGGAATATATTATTTATCTCAACCTCCATATCAAACAAAAAAAATAGAAGGATATTTTGTCAATAATTCAGAAATTGAACATGGATTAGAAACGGGACAAATTAAAGTTCACTCAACTATTATATCACGATTTGAAACTGTTGATGATAAAGGGAATCTAAAAAATGAAAAGTATACAAGTACCGCAGGAAGATTTCTTTTAGCTAATTTATTGCCCAAAAATAAAGATATTAAATTTTTATTAATTGATAGGCTTTTGCCTAAAAAAATAGTTTCAGAAATAATTGATGCTGTATTTAGATTTTGTGGACAAAAGAAGACAGTAATTTTTTGTGACAAATTAAAAGATTTAGGTTTTAAACATGCATTTAAAGCAGGAATATCTTTTGGAAAAGATGATTTAATCATTCCAGCAAACAAAGAACAGCTTATCGGTGAAACGAAAAAATTAATAGCAGACTATGAAAATCAATATTCTGAAGGATTAATTACAAGAGGTGAAAAGTACAATAAAGTTGTTGATGCCTGGTCTAAGTGTACAGATAAAGTAGCTGGGGAAATGATGAAAGAGATTTCTGCAACAGAAACTACCCAAGATGGATTAAAAATAAACTCTGTATTTATGATGGCCGATAGCGGAGCAAGAGGATCGGCTGCTCAGATGAAACAATTAGCGGGGATGAGAGGATTAATTGCTAAACCGTCAGGAGAAATCATTGAGACTCCAATTACATCAAATTTTAAAGAAGGATTAACTGCATTAGAATATTTTAACTCAACTCACGGAGCAAGAAAAGGACTTGCAGATACAGCTTTAAAAACTGCTAGCTCAGGTTATTTAACCAGAAGACTTTGTGATGTCGCCCAGGATTTAACTATTACAAAAGTTAAATGTGAAAAACCTGGCTTTATTAAGCTTTCCGAAGTTTTAGAAGGAGGAAATGTTATGGTAAGTTTATCAGAAAGAGCACTAGGAAGAGTTGCTGCTACAGATATTAAAAACCCAATTACTGGTGAAATTATAATTAAAAAATCATTAATGATAGACGAAGCTGGATGCGATAAAATTGATGCTGCCGGTGTAAAGATTATAAATGTTTTTTCTGTAATGACATGTAGCTCAAAAGAGGGTGTTTGTGCTAATTGTTATGGCAGAGATTTATCCAGAGGAAAAATGGTTCATGTAGGTGAAGCAATTGGAATGATATCTGCGCAATCTATTGGAGAACCTGGTACTCAGTTAACGATGAGAACTTTTCACGTTGGTGGTACAGCATCAGTTAAACAAGAATCACAGATAGTAAGTAAATCAGATGGTATTTTAAAAATTATAAATACAAATTTATTAGAAGACTCTAGGAAAAATTTAATAGTAATGGGTAGAAATACCGAACTATCAATTGAAGATGAAAATGCTTTACAAGTAGCTATTTATAAAGTTCCTTACGGATCAAAATTATTTTTTCAAAATGGTGATAAAATTAAAAAAGGTTCAAAAATTTGTGAGTGGGATCCTTATACCACTCCAGTTATTGCAGAAAAAAGTGGCATATCAGGATTTGTTGATTTAATTGATGGAGTGTCACTTCAAGAAACTACGGATGACGCTACGGGGATATCCTCAAAATCTGTTATTGATTGGAGATCTCAATCAAAAAATAGTGATCTTAAACCCAGAATAACTTTAAGAGATGAAAAGGGCAATGTTATTAAAAAAGCAGATGATAATGAGGCTAGATATTATTTAGTTCCAGATTCTATTTTATCAGTTAAAGATGGACAAAAAATATCTGCCGGAGATGTAATTGCAAGACTTCCTAAAGAAACTACTAAAACAAAAGATATTACAGGAGGATTGCCTCGTGTTGCCGAATTATTTGAAGCAAGAAAAGCAAAAGATAGCGCTATTATAGCCGAAAATGATGGTAAAGTTATTTTTGGGAAAGAAGTTAGAGGTAAACAAAAAATTTCTATACAGTCAAATGAAGGCGAAGCATCAAACTATTTAATACCCAAAGGGAAACACATTAATTTTAATGAAGGTGAAAAAATTAAAAAAGGTGAGTATTTGTTAGATGGTCAACCATTGCCGCATGACATTTTAAGAATTTTAGGCATTGAAGAATTGACTGATTATTTTGTAAATCAAGTTCAAGATGTATATAGATTGCAAGGTGTTGTTATTAATGACAAGCACATTGAAACTATACTAAGACAAATGTTAAAAAAAATAGAAGTGAAAAACTCTGGAGATTCTAATTTATTACCTGGAGAAATCATTGATAGAATTAAATTTGATAATATGAATGAAAAATTAAAATCTGAGGGAAAAAAAATATCTCTTGGTGAAAGAGTTTTAATGGGTATAACCAAAGCTTCACTTCAAACAGAATCTTTCATTTCTGCGGCTTCATTTCAAGAAACAACAAGAGTTTTAACAGATGCAGCCATCAAAGGTAAGGTTGATAAACTTCATGGACTTAAAGAAAATGTAATAGTTGGAAGATTAGTTCCAGCAGGTACTGGATCAATTAAAAATAATTGGAATAGAAAAGCTCTTCAAGATGATAATAAATTCTTGTCTGAACAAGAAAAATCAGATCCTACAGAAACTCAAGTAAATCAATAAAAAAAATACGTCTAAATTGTCGTTTTAATTTGACAAAGTAGAATTCTATAGTAATTTGGCCATGTTTTTGGTTGGAATGTAGTGCTTTGTGTACTAAACGCTGCCACAAAATAACCTGTCAGTTATTTCATCAAAAATAAAATTAATTATAAAAATTATGCCAACTATTAACCAGTTATTAAGAAAAAAAAGAATTGCACCACTATCTAGGAACAAAGTTCCTGCTCTTGAAAAACAACCTCTTAAGAGAGGTGTATGTGTGAAAGTTTATACAACAACTCCAAAAAAACCTAACTCAGCATTAAGAAAAGTTGCAAGAGTGAGATTATCAAATGGATTTGAAGTAACTGCATATATTCCTGGTGAAGGGCATAATTTACAAGAACACTCAGTTGTTTTAATTAGAGGTGGAAGAGTTAAAGATCTCCCTGGTGTTCGTTATCATATACTTAGAGGTAACCTAGATACACAAGGTGTTGCTAATAGAAAAAAACGTAGATCTTTATACGGAACAAAAAAAGCTAAATAATTCATGTCTAGAAAAAAAACTCAACCAAAAAAAATTCTGTTACTTGATCCAAAATTTAAATCATCAATTATTCCAAAATTAATTAATTCTATAATGTATGATGGTAAAAAAACAGTGGCTCAAAAAATTGTTTATGAAGCTATAAATAAAATAAAATCTAAAACTAAAGAAGAGCCTATAAATATATTCAATGAAGCAATGAGCAATATTAGACCAACTGTAGAAGTTAGGTCGAGAAGAGTTGGGGGCGCTACTTACCAAGTTCCTGTTGAAGTTAAATCAAAACGAGCTCAAGCATTAGCAATAAGGTGGTTAATTGACGCTTCTAGAAAAAGAAAAGACAAACATATGGCAGATAAAATATTTAATGAAATTTATGATGCTTATGAAAAAAAAGGATCTGCAGTTAAAAAAAAAGAAGATGTACATAAAATGGCAGAGTCAAATAAAGCTTTTGCGCATTTTAGGTGGTAACAAATTATGGCTAGAACACATACATTAGATAAATATAGAAATATTGGAATTATGGCCCATATTGATGCTGGTAAAACTACTACCACAGAAAGAATTTTATACTATACAGGAAAAAGTCATAAAATTGGTGAAGTTCATGATGGTGCAGCAACAATGGATTGGATGGAACAAGAACAAGAAAGAGGTATTACAATTACTTCGGCAGCGACTACTTGTTTTTGGAATGATCATAGGATTAATATTATCGATACACCAGGACATGTAGATTTTACAATTGAAGTAGAAAGATCTTTAAAAGTTTTAGATGGTGCTGTCTGCGTGTTTGATGGCGTGGCAGGCGTAGAGCCTCAATCCGAAACAGTTTGGAGACAAGCAGATAAGTATAAAGTTCCAAGAATTTGTTTTGTAAATAAGCTAGATAGAACTGGTGCTGATTTTTTTAGATGTGTTGATATGATTAGGGATAGATTGGGATGTAAGCCACTAATATTGCAAGTACCAATAGGAATTGAAGCTTCATTATCAGGCGTTGTTGATTTAGTTAAAATGAAAGCACAAGTTTGGAAAAATGAAGCACTAGGTGCCGAATGGGAATATAAGGATATTCCAGAGGATTTAAAAAAGATATCCCAAAAGTACAGAACAGAATTAGTTGAAATAGCTGTTGAACAAGATGAAAAACTTATGGAAAGCTATTTAAATGGCGATGAAATTAAAGAAGAAGATTTAATTAAATGCATAAGAAAAGGATGTTTAGATTTTAGTTTTGTACCAATAACTACTGGATCTGCTTTTAAAAATAAAGGTGTTCAACCATTACTTGATGCAGTTATTAATTATTTGCCAAGCCCAATTGATATTCGTTCAATTAATGGAACTAAGCCTGGAACAGAAGATGTGATTGAAATGAAATTTGATGATGCCACTCCTTTTTCAGCTTTAGCATTTAAGGTAGCTAATGACCCCTTTGTTGGATCATTAACTTTTATAAGAATTTACTCGGGAACCATTAAAACTGGAACAGGCGTTTACAATACATCTAAAGAAAAAGAAGAAAGAGTTGGAAGAATGCTTTTAATGCACGCTAATTCTAGAGAAGATATTAAAGAAGCTAATGCAGGAGATATAGTTGCATTAGCCGGATTAAAGTACACTATTACTGGGCACACTTTATGTGATGAAGAAAATCCTGTCTTATTAGAACCAATGGAGTTTCCTGACCCAGTAATTGAAATTGCAGTTGAACCAAAAACTAAAGCAGACCAAGAAAAAATGGGAGAAGCCTTAGGAAGATTAGCAAAAGAAGATCCATCTTTTAGAGTTACATCTGATGAAGAGTCTGGCCAAACAATTATTAAGGGTATGGGAGAACTTCATTTAGATATTATCGTTGATAGAATGAAAAGAGAATTTAAAGTTGAAGCTAATGTTGGCGCTCCACAGGTAGCTTATAGGGAGACAATTCAAAATTCTACAGAATTTGATTATACACATAAAAAACAAAGTGGTGGCGCAGGACAATTTGCGAGAGTTAAAATGCTAGTTGAACCTTTGGAGCCAGGCGCTGGAAGAAAAGTTGAAAGTAAAATTAAAGGCGGATCAATTCCAAAAGAATTTATTCCTGGTGTAGAAAAAGGAATTGAAACTGTTTCTGATGCCGGAATATTAGCAGGTTTTCCAATGATAGATTATAAAGTTACAATACTAGATGGCTTGCATCACGATGTAGACTCAAGTGTTTTAGCATTTGAATTAGCTTCTCGTGCATGTTTTAAAGAAGCATGCACCAGAGGAACTCTTAAACTATTAGAGCCAGTAATGAGAGTGGAAGTGGTAACGCCAGAAGATTATATGGGTGATGTTATCGGAGATTTAAACAGTAGAAGAGGACAAATTAACACTCAAGAGCAAAGAGGAAATGCAACTGTAATTACAGCAATGGTTCCTTTGGCCAATATGTTTGGTTACATAAATAGTTTAAGATCAATGTCCCAAGGTAGAGCTCAATATTCAATGTTTTTTGATCATTATTCTAAAGTACCACAAAATGTTCAGGATGATGTAACTAAGAAAATAGCAGGCTAATTATGGATAAACAGAATATAAGAATAAAATTAAGAGCTTATGACAACAAGATTTTAGATCAGTCGACTGAAGAAATTGTTAACACAGTTAAAAGAACTGGAGCAAATGTAAAAGGTCCCATTCCACTGCCAACTAGAATTGAAAAATATACTGTATTAAAGGGTCCTCATATAGATAAAAAGAGTAGAGAACAATTTGAAACAAGAACTCATAAGAGATTAATAGATATAATTGAACCAACACCTCAAACTGTCGAGGCTTTAATGAAATTAGACTTAGCATCAGGTGTTGATGTGGAAATTAAAATATAATTATGACTGAAATAGCTTTAATAGGAAAAAAAATAGGAATGACAAGAGAGTTTTATAAATCTGGTCAATCAGTTCCCGTTACAGTTATAAAAATGGAAAAAGCAAGAGTGATAAATGTTATTGAAGAAGATAAACGTGGATATAAAGCGATTCAATTAGGCTTTGGAAGTATTAAAAATTCTAAAATTACAAAAGCGATGAAAGGTTTTTTTGCGAAGAAGAATACTGAGGCTAAAAAAAAATTGAAGGAATTCAGAGTTAAAAGTACAGAAAATTATAAAGAAGGAAATGAATTTGGTCTAGAAATCTTTAATGAAGTTAAATTTGTAGATACTACATCCAAAACAATTGGTAAGGGTTTTGCTGGTGCAATGAAAAGATGGAATTTTGGTGGATTAAGAGCTACTCACGGTGTTTCAGTATCACATCGTTCACATGGTTCTACTGGTCAAAGACAAGATCCTGGAAAAGTTTTTAAAGGAAAAAAAATGGCTGGTCATATGGGTGATAAATTTAGAACAATGCAAAATTTAGAAATCATTAAAACCGATTTAGAAAATGAACTTCTATATCTAAAAGGATCAATTCCAGGTTCAAAAAATACAGAAGTTTTGGTTAAAAAATCAATTAAGAATATAAACAAATTAACAGTAAAAGATAAAATTGCAGCAGCAGAACAAGCTAAAAAAACACCGGATAAAAAGAAAAAATAATGAAAATTGATAAATTAAATTTAAATGGAAAAAAAGACTCGATAGAAGTTTTAGATAAAATTTTTTCAGGAAAAATAAATAAAAAACTTGTTAGCAATGTTCTTTATAAGTCAAATGCTAATTACAAAGGCAGGCACGCAAAAACAAAACAACAAAATGAAATAAGAGGGTCAACTTCTAAAATTTATGCTCAAAAAGGTACCGGTAACGCACGACACGCGAGTAGGAAAGCTCCTATATTTATAGGTGGTGGAGTTGCTCATGGTCCAAAAGGCCAGCTTTCATATAAAAAAAGAAAATTAAATAAGAGTGAAAAAAAATTAAGTATAGTGTCATTAATTAGTGAAAAAAATAAATTAAATAATCTTTTAGTATTTAGTGATTTTACTAATGAAATTAAAAAAACCAAAGAAATGAATGCACTTATAAAAAAATTTGAAATTACTAATTGTTTGATCATTCTAGATAAATCTTCAAAGGATAAAATTGAAAAGTCAGCAAGAAATATTCCAAATGTTAAAGTTACAGACGTTAATCATTTCAGTGCTTTTGACATTTTAAAATTCAAAAAAATAGTTTTTACGGAGAGTTCAGTAAAAGAGCTAGAAAAGAGATATTTGTAATATGCACAAAATTCATTTATATGACAAAATTTTATCTCCAATGGTTACAGAGAAATCTACAAATTTGTCTGATCAAAATAAAATAGTTTTTAAAGTTCCTTCAAAAGCTAATAAAATTAATTTAAAAAAAAATATTGAAAAAATATTCAAAGTAAATGTAACAAAAATTAATATAATAAATAAACAAAATAGAACAAAAATTGCTAGAGGAAAAAAAATTAAAGTTCGAGGATATAAAAAAGCAATTATAACACTTAAAAAAGGTCAAAGTATTGATCTAACTACAGGAATTTAAAATGGCATTAAAAAATTTTAAACCATACACAAAGTCAACTCGTGGGACAATACTTGTTGACAGAACCGGATTATGGAAAGGTAAGCCCTTTAAGTCATTAGTTGAACCTAAAAACTCAATGAAAGGAAGAAATAATAATGGACACATTACTTCTAGAAATAGAGCTGGTGGGCATAAAAAAATGTATAGAAAAATAGATTTTTATAGAAACAATTTTGATATTCCTGCAGTTGTTGAAAGAATTGAGTATGATCCAAATAGATCTTGTTACATTATGTTAGTTAAATTTGATGATGGTAAACATTGTTATTATTTAGCTCCACAAAAAATTAAAGTTGGTGATAGCATTGAAAATGGCTCAAAAAAAGAAATTAAAGTTGGGAACTGCATGCCTTTGCAAGATATACCTGTTGGCATTGACATACATAATGTTGAATTACAACCTGGAGCTGGAGGCAAAATTGCTAGATCTGCAGGAACATCAGTTAGCATATCTGGAATTGATGGAAACTATTCATTAATTAAAATGGCCTCAGGTGAAGTAAGAAAAATAGATTCAAGATCCCTTGCCACAATAGGAATTCTTTCGAATCCTGATCAAAAAAATATAAAAATCGGTAAAGCAGGAAGATCTAGGTGGCTTGGAAGAAGACCTCACACAAGAGGTGTTGTTATGAATCCCGTTGATCATCCGCATGGTGGTGGAGAAGGTAAAACAGCTGGTGGTAGACATCCAGTTTCTCCAACAGGCCAGTCAGCAAAAGGTTTAAAAACTAGAGATAATAAAAGAACTGACAAATTCATAATAAGAAGAAGAAAAAGGAAAAAAAGATAATTTATGGCAAGAGCAATTTGGAAAGGACCTTTTGTAGAAGAAAGTTTGATTAAAAAGGTTGAAAATCAAAAAAATCAAACTAATAAAAAACCAATTAAAACTTGGTCAAGAAAATCTACAATAATTCCTGAATTTATTGGATTTAGTTTTTTAATTTACAATGGAAAAAAATTTATACCTCTTACAATATCTGAAGATATGGTGGGCCATAAGCTTGGTGAATTTGCCCCAACAAGAACATTCTTTGGACATACACCAGCTGATAAAAAAGCTAAAGAAGCTGAACCAAAAAAGGATTCTAAATAAACATGAGTAAAAAAAAGAAAATTATAGATAATAAAGAAAAGTTGGTTAGGTCAGTGAATAATAACGTTAGATCGAGTACAAGAAAACTTAATCCAATATTAAAAGCTATAGTAGGTAAAAAAGTTGATAAAGCTATAAGAAATCTTACTTTTTCCGACAAAAGAATTTCTCAAGATATTAAAAAAACAATTTCTTCAGCTGTTGCTAACGCAGAAAATAATTATCAGTATGATATTGATAAATTAATAGTTAAAGAAGCTTATTGTGGAAAAAAAATTGTAATGAAAAGATTTAGACCAAGAGCCAAAGGTAGGGCGGCACCTATACTAAAACCTTATTCAAGTGTAACAATTATATTATCAGAAACTAAGAAAATGGAGACTCATGGGACAAAAAGTTAATCCAGTTGGTTTAAGACTGGGCATTAATAGAGGTTGGGACTCAGTTTGGTACGCTAAAAAAAAAGATTTTGGTACTTACTTAATTGAGGATTTTAAAATTAGAGAATATATTAAAAAAAATGTAGTTAATTCTGGTGTATCAAAGGTAATGATAGAAAGAACATCAAAAAAGTGTTTTGTAACAATCTATACATCAAGACCTGGATTTGTAATTGGAAAAAAAGGAAGTGATATAGAAAAGATTAAAAATAAACTTTCAAATTTGACCACAAATGAAGTTACTTTGAATATAAAGGAAGTTAAACGACCTGAAGCTAATAGTTATTTAGTTGCGGAGAACATAGCTCAACAATTAGTAAAAAGGATTTCTTACAGAAGAGCCATGAAAAGAGCGATGCAGTCAGCTCTTAGAATTGGAGCAAAAGGAATTAAAGTATCTATAAGTGGAAGGCTAGGTGGAAATGAAATAGCCCGTACGGAATGGCTTAGAGACGGAAGTATACCGTCACACACACTACGAGCTGATATTGATTATGCTGAAGCTGAGGCTTTAACTACTTATGGAATTATTGGAATTAAAGTATGGATATACAAAGGAGAAGTTTTTGCTAAAGAATTTAGCCAAGAAACTAATAAAAAATAATTATGTTACAACCAACTAGAACAAAATATAGAAAAGCTCATAAAGGAAGAATTCACGGAAGTGCTTCAAGATGCAATTTTATCAATTATGGAGCATATGCATTAAAAGCCATGACTCCAGACAGAGTTATTGGTAAACAAATTGAAGCTGCAAGAGTTGCTTTAACTCGGCATATGAAAAGACAAGGAAGAGTATGGACAAGAATTTTTCCTAACATACCGGTATCAAAAAAACCTGTTGAAGTGAGAATGGGAAAAGGAAAAGGAGCTCCTGAATATTGGGCCTGTAGAGTCAAACCAGGAAGAATTTTATTTGAAATTGACGGTGTTTCTGAACAAATAGCTAAAGAAGCTTTGTATAAAGCGTCCGCGAAACTACCAATTAAAACAAAATTTATAAAAAGAGTTGGATAATATGAAAAAAAAAGAATTAAACAAAATCACAAAAGATCAAGCCATTAAAAATATAGAAAAATTAAAAAAGGATTTGTTTAATTTTAGATTTCAAAAAGTTAATGCTCAAATAACCAATCCTGCAAAAATAAACGAAACTAAAAAAACAATAGCAAGATTGAAAACATTATTAAAAGGAAAATTAAATGCCTAAAAAAATATTAAATGGTGTGGTCGTAAGTGATAAGCCAAATAAAACAATAACTGTAATGGTCGAAAGAAAATATCAACATCCAGTATTAAAAAAAATAATTAAAGCCAAAAAAAAATATAATGCACACGATGAAAATAATAAATTTAAAACTGGAGACAAAGTATCAATTATAGAAAGTAAACCTTTTTCAAAAAATAAAAAATTTCAGGTAATGGAGGATGTTAAGTGATACAGGTACAAACAGAATTATTAGTAGCTGATAATACAGGAGCTAAAAAAATTGAATGTATTAAGGTTTTAGGTGGTTCCAAAAGGCGATACGCTAGTATTGGAGATACTATAGTTATTGCCGTTAAGGAAGCAATACCAAAAGGAAAGGTTAAAAAAGGATCCGTTCATAAAGCTGTTGTTGTGAGAGTTAAAAAAGGAATTCATCGAAATGATGGATCCAAAGTAAAATTTGATAATAATGCTGCAGTTTTAGTGGATGATAAAGGGGAACCGGTAGGTACTAGGATTTTTGGACCAGTTACAAGAGAATTAAGAAACAAAGGCCAAATGAAAATAATTTCATTGGCACCTGAGGTTTTATAAAATGATTAAAAAAGGAATTAAAGTTAAAATTTTAGCAGGTAAAGATAAAAATAAAGATGGTGAAGTAATTGAAATTGATAGACGAAATAATAGAGCTAAAGTCAAAGGTATAAATTTGATTAAAAAACATATTAAAACAACAAAAGAAAAAAAGGGAGGAATAGTTTCCAAAGAAAATTTTTTGCACATTTCAAACCTTAAAATTATGGAAGAATCAAAAAAAATTGGAGCTAAAAAATAATGACACCAAGATTAAAAGAGCTTTTTTTTAAAGAAATACAGCCAGCTCTTAAAGATAAGTTTGCTCTTAAAAATACTTATATGTGCCCACAATTAAAAAAAGTTGTTATTAATATGGGTCTAGGTTTAGATGGAAATGACTCTAAAATTACAAAGTCTTGTGAAGAAGATTTGGCAAATTTATCTGGACAAAAACCAGTAATAACAAAATTCAAAAAATCAGTTGCAAATTTTAAAACAAGAAAGGGCACTAATGCGGGTCTAAAAGTAACATTAAGAAAAAATAGAATGTACGAATTTATTGATAGATTGGTAAATGTTGCCTTGCCTAGAATAAAGGATTTTAGAGGCTTGTCGTCAAAAGGTTTTGATGAATTTGGAAATTATACTTTTGGAATTAAAGAGCATATTGTTTTTCCTGAAGTTAATTTTGATAGAGTAGATAAAATTAGAGGTTTGGATGTCACTATTGTGATGTCTTCGTTAAACAAAGAACATAGTTTAGAACTTCTTAATAAACTTAACTTTCCATTTTCAAAAAAAGGAGAAAATTAAAATGGCTAAACTTAGCTCTATAAACAAAAACAATAGAAGAATTAAGCTTTCGAATAGATTTTTAAAAAAAAGAAAAGCTTTAAAAAAAATAGTAATGAACAAAAGTTTACCTCTAGAAGAAAGATTTAAAGCTCAGCAAAAATTATCAAAGTTACCAAGGAACTCAGCAAAAGTAAGAGTTATGAATAGATGCGAAATTACAGGCCGGCCACATGGAGTTTATAGAAAATTAAAAATATCAAGAATAGCCTTAAGAAAGCTTGGTTTACAAGGAAAAATACCAGGCATGATTAAGTCAAGCTGGTAGAAAGGAAAATATGAGTTTAACTGATCCAATTGGAGACATGATAGCTAGAATAAAAAATGCACAAATGCGTAGCCATAAAATAGTTGAATTACCTTCGTCTAATTTTAAAATTAAAATTTCTGAAATTTTAAAAAGTGAAGGTTTTATCGTTGATTATAAAGTTAGTTCAGAATCACATAAATCAAAATTATCAATTAATTTAAAATATCATTCAGGGAATCCGGTAATCAGCACCATAGAAAGAGTATCTAAACCTGGAAGGAGAATATTTTCTAGCGCCGAAAGTTTACCTAAGATAAATAATGGCTTAGGTATTGCAATAGTATCTACTCCAAAGGGTGTAATGACAGATATAGATGCTAGAAAACAAAAGGTTGGTGGTGAAATAATTTGCAAGGTATTTTAATGTCAAAAATTGGTAAAATGAACATATCTATCCCAGAAAAAGTCAAGGTAGTACTTAGTGGGAACGTTATTAATGTAGAGGGGCCATTAGGTAAAAAATCAATGAATATAGATTTAGACATGTTTGATTTAAATATTAATGAAGGTAAAGAAATTTCTTTAAAACCTAAAAAAATTAATCAAGATTCAAAAAGATTATGGGGAATGAATAGAAGCTTAATAAATAATGCAATTATTGGTTCTAGCAAGGGATATGAAAAAATTCTAGTGTTAACTGGCGTTGGTTATAGGGCAGCATTAAAGGGTAAACAAATAAATTTACAGCTAGGGTTTAGCCATGATATAAATTTTGATATTCCAGAGGGAATTAAAATAACCGTTGAAAAACAAACACTCATAAAAATTAATGGTTCAGATAAACAATTAATTGGAATGGTTGCGTCAAAAATTAAATCATTAAGACCTCCTGAACCCTACAAGGGAAAAGGGATCAGGGAGCAAGGTCAATATATCTTAAGAAAAGAAGGAAAGAAAAAATAATGAAACTAAGAACGATTGATAGAAAAAAATTTAAAGTTAGAAATAAAATAAAAAAAGTTGCAAAACCTGATAGGTTCAGGCTGAGCGTTTCAAGATCAACAAAAAATATTTCAGCTCAAATCATAGATGATCTTAAAAATATTACATTAATATCAGCATCTTCAGTAGAAAAAGACATTAGATCTATTAAAAAAACAAATAAAACAGATTTATCTAAAATTGTAGCTGAAAAATTAGCAAAAAAAGCGCAAGAAAAAAAAATTACAAAAATATATTTTGATAGGGGTGTATATAGATATCATGGTAGAGTAAAAGCGTTTGCAGAAACACTTAGAAAAAATGGAATGGAATTTTAAATGTTTGAAAAAAGAAAAGATGATATTCTAGAAAAATTGGTTCACATTAATAGAATAACAAAAGTTGTTAAAGGTGGGCGTCGATTTGGATTCTCAGCTTTAGTTGTAGTTGGAAACCAAAATGGTAAAATTGGAGTTGCCCACGCCAAGGCAAAGCAAGTTCCGGATGCTATTAAAAAAGCAAATGAAATGGCTAGAAGAAAATTAATTCAAATTCCACTTAGAGAAGGCAGAACAATTCATCATGATGTTTATGGAAAAGATGGTGCTGGCAAAATAAAATTAAGAGCTGCACCAAAAGGAACTGGTATTATTGCGGGTGGACCAGTCAGGGCAGTTTGTGAGGTACTCGGAGTGAGAGATATAGTTGCTAAATCTATGGGTACTGCTAATCCACATAATGTTATTAGAGCGACCATGAAAGCTTTAAAAAAACAAACTTCACCTAAACAAATATCAATAATCAGAAATAAAAAAATTTCTGAAATTGTTGAAAAAAGAGGATAATGACTACTTTAAACACAACAGAAAAAATAATTAAAAAAAAAATCAGAGTTGGAAGAGGTATTGGTTCTGGCAAAGGCAAAACTTGTGGAAGGGGTGTTAAAGGTCAAAAATCAAGATCTGGAGTTGCCATTAAAAGTTTTGAAGGTGGGCAAATGCCATTATATAGAAGATTACCAAAAAGAGGGTTTAACCCCTTACGTAAAGCTAAAGTAGCAAAAATTAACTTAAACAAAATACAGTCTCATATTGAAAAAAAAACTTTTAATGTTACTGAAACAATAAATTCAAATTTATTAAAAAAATTAAAAATTATAAACAAAAACTCACAAATGTTAAAAATTTTAGGAACTGGAGAGATTAAAGAAAAAATTAATATTGAAGCTGATTATATCTCAAATTCAGCTAAGGAGAAATTAGAAAAAATCGGTGGATCAATTCAGATTAAAAAAAAATAAGGCTTAAATATGAGTGCAAATCCACAGTCAAGTGATCTAAAAAATAGAATAATATTTACAGTTCTTATTCTTGTGGTTTATAGATTAGGCACTTTCGTTCCATTGCCAGGTATTGATCCTGAGCAACTACAAACGCTTATGGACGGTAATCAAAAGGGTTTATTGGGAATGTTCAATGTATTTGCTGGCGGAGCGATAAGTCGTATGGCGATATTCGCTCTTGGTATTATGCCATATATTTCTTCATCTATTATTGTCCAGTTATTAACTGGTGTATCTGATTATTTTAAACATTTAAAAGCTCAAGGTGAAATAGGTAGAAAGAAAATTTCACAACTAACAAGATACGGAACTGTTCTACTTGCAACTGTACAGGGTTATGGACTGTCAGTTGGTTTAGAGTCGTCTGAAAATTTAGTTATAGATCCAGGTTTTTATTTTAAAATAACTACAGTAACAACTATTGTAGCAGGTACTATGTTTTTAATGTGGTTAGGTGAACAGATAACACAAAGAGGAATAGGAAATGGAATTTCTTTAATAATATTTTCTGGTATCGTAGCTGAAATACCAAGAGCTTTAGTTACAACATTTGAGTTAGGAAGAACAGGAGCAATATCTACTATAATGATAATTGGAATTTTTATATTATTAATTTTAACTATAATGTTTATTGTATTTATGGAAAGAGCGTTAAGAAAAATACTTATAAATTATCCTAAACGCCAAATGGGAAATAAAATGTATGGAGGAGAGTCATCTCATTTACCCTTAAAAATAAACCAAGCTGGAGTAATACCAGCAATTTTTGCGTCAGCATTATTATTATTACCTATAACTTTTTCAAATTTTAATTTTTCTGATAATGAAACATTTTTAAATATAAGTTCTTTTTTTTCACAAGGTCAACCGCTATATATGTTGTTATATGCATCTGGAATTATTTTTTTTACATTTTTTTACACTTCAATAACTTTTAATCCTACAGAGACTGCGGAAAATTTAAGAAAATATGGAGGTTTTATTCCTGGAATAAGACCTGGCGAAAGTACAGCTTTGTATATAGATAATATATTAACTAAATTAACTACTATGGGTGCCTTGTATTTGACTTTGGTTTGTTTGATGCCAGAATTTTTAATTGCAAATTATCCAATACCTTTTTACTTAGGCGGAACTTCAATTTTAATTGTAGTTGTTGTTGCTATAGATACTGTAACTCAAGTCCAAACTAGATTAATGAGCTCTCAATATGAGCAGTTAATAAAAAAAACTAAATTTGGAAAGTAAAAAGTGAATTTAATTTTATTTGGACCGCCCGGAGCAGGCAAAGGAACACAAGCTCAATTTATAGTTACAAACCATAAATACTTTCAATTATCTACAGGTGATTTATTAAGAAAAGAAATAAGTAAAAAAACATCTTTAGGAAACGAAATTGAAAAAACTATTGCGCAAGGTCAATTTGTGTCAGATGATATAGTTAATATTTTATTAATCAATACTATAAAAAAACAACAAAATAAAAAAAAAATTATTTTTGATGGATATCCTAGAAATATTGCTCAGGCAAAAAATCTTGAAAATATTTTAGATAAAGTTAATGAATCTATAGGAGCGGTAATTTTTTTAAATGTAAGTAGAGAGATAATACAAAAAAGAATATTAGGTAGAATTACCTGTGAAAAATGCAATATGACGCTGAATAAATTTTTTAACCAGGAAGAGGTAGAAAAACATTCTTGTGGAAAAGAAAATTTAAAAAGAAGAAAAGACGATAATCAAGACACTGTTATAGCTAGATATGATGCTTATATGGAAAAGACGAAACCAATGTTGGAATTTTACTCTTCAAAAAATACTTTTCATGAAATAGATGGGAGCTTAAAAATAACTGATATTACTGGTAAAATAGACCAAATTCTTAATGTTTAAGAAGTTGACATTGAAAAATCTTCTTATATAAAAGGCTAAATTTATTCTCTGAAATTATGGCTCGTATTGCAGGCGTTAACATTCCACAAAATAAACTTGTTCAGATTGGACTTACATATATCTATGGAATTGGTAATAAATTTTCAAAACAAATCTGTAATGCATTAGAAATTCCAAAAGCAAAAAGAGTTAATGAGCTCACGGATGATCAAATTTTAAAAATTAGGGAGTATATTGATCAAAATTTTACAACTGAAGGAAATTTAAGAAGAGAATACTCATTAAGCATAAAAAGATTAATTGATCTTGCATGCTATCGTGGATCACGTCATAGAAAAAAATTACCAGTTCGAGGACAAAGAACAAGATGTAATGCAAGAACAAGAAAAGGCAAAGCTATTGCTATTGCTGGTAAAAAATTAACCCCACTTAAAAAATAGAAATTAACTATGGTTAAAAAAGAAGTAACAGAAAAAAAAGATCAAGTATCAGAAAATATTTCAAAAACTGTTAAAAAAAGCTCTTACTCAAAGAAAAAAAAAATTAAAAAAAATATTTTAAATGGTATTGCCTATGTTCAATCGACATTTAATAATACAATTATATCTATAGCAGATACTAGTGGTAATGTAATTTCATGGGCATCGGCTGGACAAAAAGGATTTAAGGGATCTAGAAAATCTACTCCTTATGCAGCGCAGATTGCAGCAGATTCTGCGGCCTCAAAAGCTCTTGAGTTTGGAATGAAAGTTTTAACTGTTGAGGTTAAAGGTCCCGGATCTGGTAGAGAAACAGCTTTGAGAGCATTACAAGCCAGAGGTTTTAAAATTATATCAATTAAAGACACAACGCCTATGCCACATAATGGAACAAGACCACCAAAAAAAAGGAGAGTATAAATGGAAAATTTAGATGTCAACGTTAAAAATTGGAAATCTTTAATTAAACCAGCGAAATTGGATGTTCAACTTAGTAATGATAAATCCCATGCTGTAATCGTTGCCGAACCTTTAGAAAAAGGTTATGGCTTAACTTTAGGAAATACATTAAGAAGAATTTTGTTATCTTCAATCAGAGGAACTGCAGTTACGGCAATACAAATTGATGGTGTATTACATGAATTTACATCAATTAAAGGAATCCGTGAAGATGTTACTGATATTGTTTTAAATGTAAAATCATTAGCATTAAAAAGCACTTCTGAAAGTGTTAAAAAATTAATTTTAGATGTAAAAGGACCTGGCGAAATTAAAGCTTCAGATATAACTTCAGTTGCAGATATTGAAATATTAAATCCAGAACTAGTAATTTGTAATCTAGACGAAAATACTAACTTTCATATGGAAATGACCGTTGGTACAGGCAAAGGATATGTTCCCGCTGTGATGAATAAACCCGAGGAACCACCTTTAGGATTAATACCTATCGACTCACTATTTAGTCCAGTCAAAAAAGTATCTTACTCGATAAGCACAGCCAGAGAAGGCAAAGCTCTTGATTATGATAAATTAACAATGGAAATTGAAACAAATGGATCTATTTCTGTTGAAGATGCAGTAGCTTATTCAGCTAAAATTTTTCAAGATCAACTTAATATGTTCGTTAATTTTGATGAACCTCAAGAAACAGTCATTCAAGAACAACCAGTAGAACCCGAATTTAATAAAAATTTATTAAGAAAAGTTGATGAATTAGAATTATCTGTAAGATCGATGAACTGTCTTAAAAATGATAATATTATCTATATTGGTGACCTTGTCCAAAAATCTGAAGGTGAGATGTTAAGAACACCTAATTTCGGGAGAAAATCACTTAATGAAATCAAAGAAGTATTAACCGGAATGTCACTATACTTAGGCATGGAAATACCAAATTGGCCTCCAGATAACATAGCAGAAATGTCCAAAAAACTTGAGGAAGCTATTTAATGAGACATGGTTTTGCTAATAAAAAGCTTAATAGAACTTCAACGCACAGAAAAGCTCTGTTAAAAAACATGCTTAATTCATTAATAAAGTATGAGCAAATAACGACAACTTTACCAAAAGCGAAGTTTTTAAAACCACAAGCGGATAAAATAATTACTTTAGGAAAAAAAGAAACTTTACATACGACTAAAATATTAATGTCACAATTACAGGACATTAAATCCACAAATAAGGTAAAAAAAACCTTATCTAAAAGATATCAAAAAAGAAATGGTGGTTATACAAGAATTATTAAAGCTGGTTTTAGATATGGTGATAATGCGCCGATGGCAGTAATTGAGTTTGTAGATAGAGATGTTGAAGCAAAAAGAGTTGATAAAAAGAAAAAAGACACTTCTAAGGAACAAAAAGAAGAAAAAAATTAACGACAGCTTAATTTTATATAATACAATACAAAATCATGAAAAAGTCATACACCGTTGATTTAACGTGTAATGAAATGCGTATCGATAGGTGGATAAGAAATAATATAGGAAAAATACCTCAGAGCTTGATCGAAAAAAATTTGAGAAATGGAAAAATTAAATTAAATAATAAAAAAATAAAAAGTTCACACAAAGTTAAAACTAAAGATATGATTGATTTATTTAATTTTGATTTTAAAGAAATAATATTTCAAAAAAAAATTAAATTTCACCCATCGGATGAAATAGTTAAAGAAAATGAAAGTTTAATAATTGATAATAATGATGACTTTATAGTTTTAAATAAAAGTTCTGGTATTGCAGTACAAGGAGGAACAAAATCAAAAAAAAATTTAGTTGATATATTTGCTAAAAGTGAAATTTTTCAAAATACAAAACCATTTTCTGTTCACAGACTAGATAAAGATACATCGGGTGTGTTTATAATTGCTAAACATCGTGAATCAGCACAATTACTTACTTCACTATTTAGATTACGTAAAGTACATAAAACTTATCTTGCAATATGTCATGGAGAATTAAATAAAGAAAGTGGTGAGTGGACAGACGATCTTACTAGATATGAAAACAATCAGCCTATCATTGAAAAAGCCAAAACTATTTACAAAGTTTTAGATAAAAATTCTATATGTAGCCTGGTGGAAATGAAACCAATAACAGGAAGAAAACATCAATTAAGAAAACAATTATATTCAATTGGAAATCCAATATATGGTGATCAAAAATACAAATTTAATAACACTAATAAAGCTATAAATAAAAATTTAATGCTACATTCTTATCAAATTAAATTTATTATTAATAAAAAAAAATATACATATACTGCTTTATTGCCAGATTATTTTAAAAAACTATTAATAACTAAAAGACTTAAATTTCAAAGTATTTAATAAAGTTTTTTATAATTTTATCATCTAGTTTGATGTAGCTTTGATTTTTAATTTCTTTTAAATTTGTAACTCCCTTATCAATAATTCCACATGGAATAATTTTATTATAATTTTTAAGATCATTATCTACATTAATTGAAAATCCATGATAAGCTATCCACTTTTTTACTCTTATTCCAATAGCTGCAATTTTTTTTATTTTTTTATTTTTTTTAATCCATATACCAACATTTTTACGATCACTGAATGAATCTATATTATATTCTTTTAATGTATTAATAATAGTATTTTCAATTTGAGTAATAAATTTTCTTATATCCTTTTGTCTGTTATTTAAATTAATAACAAAATAGTAAATTCTTTGACCGGGACCATGATATGTGATTTTTCCACCACGATTAGTTTTGATTATTTTTATAGATTTATCTAAAATTTCATTTTTTTTATAACTAGTACCAGCTGTATAAATTTTTGGATGTTCTAATATCCAAAAAAGCTCATTACCTTTTTTTTCATTAATTTGAGCTAATCTTTTCTCAAGAAAATCAATTGCATAACTGTATTTTATAGGTTTTGTGCTTTTTTTAATCTCGATTTTCATTAAAGAATTGTATTATACGAATTATGTATTAATAGTGCCTTATTAAATTATAGGTAAATTTATGTCTTTAATAAAAAAAATAAAAGATAAAAAAGTTAATTTTGAATTCAATAAAGAGTATATAAAAGTTGTTACTGATAAAATTGGTAACAATGATGCTTTATTTATTACTAATTCGTTCAAAGAAATGCACCCTGCAGATGCCGCTGACATAATTGAACATTTAAGTCAAACTGATCGTGAAAATTTAATTAAACTTAATAATTTTAAAATTGATCCAGAAGTTTTTATAGAATTGAATGAGTCGATTCAATCAGAAATCATAAAATATCTTTCTTCTGATTCAATAGTCTCAATCTTAAAAAATCTTGATTCAGATGATGCTATTAAAATTTTGGAAAATGTTGAAGAAAAAGATAAAAACACAATATTAAGCTCATTACCTCCAAAAGATCGTTTTGCTCTATTAGAAAGTTTAAGTTATCCAGAAGATTCAGCTGCAAGAATTATGCAAAGAGAGTTTACCGCCATACCTAGTAATTGGTCTGTAGGTCAAACTATCGATTATTTGAGAGAAAACAAAGATTTGCCAGAAGAATTTCTTGAAATATTTATTGTTGATGAAGAATTTAAGCCAATAGGTACAGTCCCATCATCAAAAGTATTAAGAACTTCAAGAGAAAATAAAATGATTTCAATAATGTCAGAGTCACCATTGTTAATACCTGTTGATATGGATAAAGAAGAAGTTGGTAATTTGTTTGAGAATTATAATTTAAATTCGGCATGTGTAGTTGATAAAAATAATAAGTTAGTAGGAATGATTACTAGTGATGATGTGTTAACAGTATTAAAGGAAGAGGCAGAAGAAGATACTTTAAGACTAGCAGGTGTAGGTGATGAAGTTATTACAGATGGCGTGATTACAAAAACTAAAAGAAGATTTAACTGGTTATTGTTGAATTTATTTACTGCATTTATTGCAACTTGGGTCATTAGTATATTTGGTGCCACGATTGAACAGATGGTTGTATTGGCATTTCTAATGCCAATAGTAGCATCCATGGGTGGTAATGCTGGCATGCAAACTTTAGCTGTTACAGTTAGAACTCTTGCTACTAATGACTTAACAAAAAATAATTTTACTACAAATATATTAAAAGAATTTAATATTGGTATTTTAAACGGAATTATATTTGCTGCTATTAGCTCCTTCGTTGTTCAAATTTGGTTTAATGATATTCAGCTTTCAATGATAATATCTATATCAATGATGCTTACAATGATTGTTGCTGGTCTCTTTGGTATACTTGTTCCTGTTACTTTGAAAAGAATGAATATAGATCCTGCAATTGCATCAAGTGTATTTGTAACAACTATAACTGATGTCATAGGCTTTATATCATTCTTAGGTGTGGCAGCTTACTTTCTTTAATGTTTATTAAAAGTTATCTATTAACCTTACTTTATTAATGTAATAAGAAACAAATAATTTATTGTTTGACATATTTTTTGGTTTATTCAAATTATTTTTATTTCTAAATTCTAAATATTCTATTCTGATTTTATATTTTTTTATTAATTTTTTTTTGATAATGTTTAAATATTTGTTTATTGAATAATTTTCTTTTAATGAAAATTTAATGTTTTTTAAAACATTAGAAATTAAGCCAGCTTTATGGAGATGTTTTTTTGATAAAAGATAATTTCTTGATGATAGAGCAACATAGTTTTTATCCCTGATAGTTTTACACGGATAAATTTTACTTTTATACTTAGCTTCAATAAAATTTTTTACCAAAAATAATTGTTGAAAATCTTTTTCACCCATAAATATGAATTTTGGTTTTATTATTTTGGTAAATCGCTCCATTATATCTAAAACACCTTCAAAATGTCCTTTTCTAAATTTTACACATAGTATTTTTTGAGAATTAGTTAATTTAATTTTGGTTAATCTTTTTTTAAGGTAAATTTCTTCTGTCGAAGGCAAGAAAACAAAATCTACATTTAATCTTTTTAATTTTCCAAGATCTTTATTAAGATCTCTTGGATATCTTAAAAAGTCCTTTTTATTATTAAATTGAGTTGGATTAACATAGATACTGACTATAGTTTTTTTACATTTTTTTTTTGAAGCTTTAACAAGAGAAATATGCCCCTTGTGAATCCCTCCCATAGTTGGAACAAAGCCTAAGTTTGAATTACTACTGATTGCCTTTTTTAAGACATCTATGTTTCTTAAAACTTTCATTTGTAAATTTTAAACTTTATAAGTAAAACATTTGAATGATTAAACAAGCAATAATTCCTTTAGCTGGCTTAGGTACACGGCTTCTCCCACTTACTAGTGTTTTTGCAAAAGAACTATTGCCAATAAATGGCAAACCCGGCATTGAATATATTATAGAAGAATGCATTGAAGCTGGAATTAAAGAAATTATTTTTATTATATCACAAAAAAAAATAATGATAAAAAATTATTTTTATAATGACTCATTGTATAAAAAAATCATAAAAAAAAAGAAAGATCCCCGTATTATAAATGAGTATAAGAAAATTTTAAAGTATAAAAAAATGATTAAATTTGTGTACCAAGACAAACCTTTAGGTACTGGTGATGCAGTTTTTAAAACTAAAAAATATATCAAAGATAAATATTTTTTAATGTTATTTCCCGATGATTTAATCATGAAAAAAAATTGTTCTAAATCTATGATTGCAACTCATAAGCAATTCAAAGCATCAGTAATGGCGTGTATGAGTGTAAATAAAAAGACTGTTTCAAGATGGGGAATCTATAATGTTAACAAAAAACTTAATAAAAATAATTTTCTGATTAAAGGAGTTGTTGAAAAACCCACAATCAAGGGAGCGCCATCAAATAAAGCTGTAATTGGAAGATATATTCTACCAAAATCTATTTTTAAAAAATTGTCTAAACTTAAACCTGGAAATAATGGTGAAATTCATATCACTGACGCAATACAATTATTAATTAATGATAATGAAAAATTTATTGCACATAATTTTTTGGGAAAATACTTAGACTGCGGGACAATGAATGGTTACATTAATTCATCATTGGTGATTTCTAAAATATGAAACTCTGCATGATAGGAACTGGATACGTTGGTCTAGTAAGTGGCGTGTGTTTTTCTGATTTAGGTAATGATGTGATATGTGTTGATTCTGATATTAAAAAAATCAATAAATTAAAGAGAGGTATTATCCCTATTTATGAACCTGGCCTTGAAGAGTTAGTTTTAAAAAATCACAAAAATGGAAGATTAAAATTTTCTACAAATTTAAAAGAATCTGTTTCTCAATCAGATATCATATTTATATGTGTTGGCACACCTACAAAAAAAAATGGGTATGCTGCTGACTTAAGTCAAGTTTATAAAGTTACAAAAGAATTAAGAAGCTCAATTTCAAAGTTTAAAATTATTGTTACAAAATCTACGGTTCCAGTTACAACTGGTGATGAAATAGAAAAAATCCTTTCACAAAAAAAATTAAAAAATTTTTTTTCAGTTGTTTCTAATCCTGAATTTCTTAGAGAGGGTGAGGCTATAAGAGATTTTATTTATCCAGATAGAGTGGTAATTGGTACAAATGATAAAAAATCTAATAAAATTTTAAAGAACTTATATTCACCATTAGTTTCAAAAGGAGCTAAATATATTCGTACGTCTCGAAGAGCTGCTGAATTGATAAAATATGCGTCTAATGCTTTTTTAGCTACTAAGATTACATTTATTAATGAAATTGCAAATTTATGTGAAAAAATAAATGTAAATGTTGAAGATATATCTATAGGGATGGGATTAGATAAAAGAATTGGTGGTCGTTTCTTGAGAGCAGGACCACCTTATGGAGGATCATGTTTTCCTAAAGATACCAAGGCTATAACTACTACTGCAGATAAATATAAGATCAATTTATCGGTGATTAAAAGTGTAATTAAATCAAATAAAAATAGATCCTCAATATTGTTAAAAAGAACTATTCAATTATTAAAAGGCAAAATTAGGAATAAAAAAATATGCTTCTTAGGAGTTACTTTTAAGGCTAACACGGATGATATGAGGGATTCTCCAAGTCTTAGCATGATACCTGCTTTAGTTAAAAAAGGAGCTAAAGTAAATTATTATGATCCAACCGGTTCTAAAAATGAATTTTTTAAATATAAAAATGTATTGTATTCGAAGAATATTAAATCTGCAATTTCAGATAGTGATTTAATAGTTATTCATACTGAATGGAATGATTTTAAATCTATAAATTTTAAATCTTCTTTAAAAAATAAAAAATGTATTATTTTTGATATGCGTAATATTTATTCACCATTAAAAATGAAAGGTCTAAATATCAAATATTTTAGTGTAGGTCGTTAAATTAATTTAATTCAAAAATAGCATCAACTTCAACAGCAACACCAAGCGGTAAACTATTAGCACTAACAGCTGCTCTTGCATGCATTCCCGCTTCTCCAAAAATTGATCCTATAAGATCAGAAGCACCATTAATAACTTTAGGCTGTTCTATAAAGCTATCAGTTGAATTCACAAAACCTGTTAATTTTACACAAGATTTAATTTTAGATAAATCATCACTGCATGCTTTTTTTGCTTGAGCCACTATGCTTAAAGCACATCTTTTTGCAGCTTTATATCCATCTTCTGTTTTTAATTCTTTACCTAACTTACCTTTAATTAATTCAGCATTTTCTGACATTGATATTTGACCTGATATAAAAAGCATTTTTCCTGATATTTTAGTAGCAACGTAAGATCCTACTGGATCAGCTGCTTTTGGTAACGTAATGTTTAATTCTTTAATTTTATTTTCAAAATTCATTTTTTAATCCTTTTTTTCTTTTTTTTCATTTTATCGTATTCTTTTCTTTTCTCAATTAATATTAAAGCGTCCTCCATATTAAGCTCTAGAGGATCTTTTTCTTCAGGTATTGTAGCATTTAAAGATTTATATTTAATATAAGGACCATATTGTCCTTTCATTACTCGAACAGGCTTTTTGTCTTCTGGGTGCTCACCCAAATCCTTAATTATTGATGAAGACATTCTTCCAGGCTTAGCTTCGGCAATCAGAGTTATAGCTCTATTTAACCCTATTGAAAAAATTTCTTCTACATTTTCAATTCTAGCTGATTTGTTTTCACATTTTAAATAAGGTCCAAATCTTCCTGAATTTAGAATAATTTCTTTTTGGTTATCTGGATTAGCCCCTAAACTTTTTGGAAGCGAACATAAAAATTTTGCTCTATCTAAATCTACAGTATTTAACTCAATACCTTTAGGTATTGACACATTTTTAAGATTTTCATTTTCTTTTTTTACTTTTTTCTTTTTAGTTTTTTTCTTTTTTGTTATTTTTTCATTAATTTCTGGAATAATCTCATATTGTATATATGGGCCAAATCTTCCATTTTTTAGGTACATATCATTACCATTTTCATGCTTGCCAATAAATTTTGGTTCAGCTAATTGAGATTGTGCTGCTGCTTTTGCCTTTGATAAAGGTCTTGTAAATTTACAATCAGGATAATTTGAACATCCTATAAATGCACCTCCTCTAAAACTATTTTTTAAGCTTAAAGAACCTTCGTTACATAACTGACATTTTCTATCAATATTACCCTTGTCATCTCTATTAAAAATTAAACTTCCTAAGCTATCATTTAATAAATCTAAAACTTCTCTAGTTCTTTTTTCTTTAACTTTTAAAACATTTTGATTAAAATCTTTCCAAAACATTTCAAGAACTTTAATCCAACTCTCTTTTCCAGTTGTAATTTCATCTAATTGATTTTCTAACCCAGCTGTAAAATTATAATCAACATATTTTGAAAAGAGTTTTTCTAAAAAAGCCGAAATTAATTTTCCACGATCAGTAGGGTGAAACCTTTTATTTATAGCTTCAGCATAACCTCTTGTTGAAATAACTGAAATTATACTTGCGTAAGTTGAAGGCCTTCCTATGCCTAATTCTTCTAATTTTTTAACTAAACTTGCTTCCGAATATCTTGGTGGAGGTTGTGTGAAATGTTGCTCATTAATAAGAGACTCTATATTAACCGGTCCTTTTGACATTTCAGGTAAAATATTTTCATCATCATTTTTTTTACTATCTTTAATAATTTTTAAGAATCCATCAAACTTAATAATAGATCCACTCGCTTTACAAATTGTTCCATTATCCTCTGAAGTTATTGTGATAGTATTTCTATCAAATTTAGCAGATTCCATTTGAGAGGATAGGGCTCTACTCCATATTAAATCATAAAGTTTATGTTGATCGGAACTTAGATGCTTCTTTAGTGTAGCTGGAGCTCTTATTATGTCAGTTGGTCTAATAGCCTCATGAGCTTCTTGTGCATTTTTTGCTTTTTTTCCAGAATAATTTAATGGATTTATTGGAAGATATTCATCTCCAAATTCATTTTTTATATAGTTCCTGAATGAAGACACGGCATCTGTTGATAAGTTTGTCCCATCAGTTCTCATATAAGTAATTAAACCAATTGTTTCACCATCAATTTCAATACCTTGATATAGTTTTTGAGCAATTTGCATTGTTCGTGAAGCGCCAAAACCTAATCTTCCTGAGGAAACTTGTTGTAGCGTAGATGTAGTGAAAGGTCCTGATGGATTTCGGTTCACTACCTTACTTGAAATATCGTTGATTTGGAATTTTTTTGCATTAACTTTTTTAATAGCCTCATCTACTTCATTTTTATTTCTAAATGAAAATTTTTCTATTTTTTTATCATTAAGTTGAGAAATGCTAGCAATTAATGAATTTTTATTATTATCCTTGAAGTTAACACTTAATGTCCAAAATTCTTCAGGATTAAATAATTCTATTTCATGTTCTCTTTCAGTTATTAACTTTAAAGCAACAGATTGAACACGACCAGCAGATTTTGAGCCAGGTAATTTTGTCCATAAAATAGGTGAAATATTAAAACCAACTAAATAATCAAGAGCTCTTCTCGCCATATATGCATCAACTAATAAAGGCTCAATTTGCCTTGGATTATCAATCCCATAAATTACAGCTTTTTTTGTAATTTCATTAAAAACAACTCTTTCTACCTGTTTATCTTTAAGAAGTTTTTTTTCATTTAAATATTCTTTAACATGCCAAGCAATTGCTTCTCCTTCCCGGTCTGGATCAGTTGCTAATATGATTTTAGAAGAGTTTTTAGCAGCATCTGTAATTTCTTTTAAGTATTTTTTAGAAAAACTATCAACCTCCCATTCCATTTTAAAATTATCATCAGGGTTAACGGATCCATTTTTTGATGGCAGGTCTCTTATATGACCATAACTAGCTAAAACAATGTATTTATCACCTAAATATTTATTAATTGTTTTAGCCTTTGCTGGACTTTCTACTATTACTAAATTCATAGATTAGTAAATTACTTAAAAGACCCTGATAGTCAAATTAATAAATTGTAGTCTTGCTTTCTTCTTTATTTTTCAAGCGTTTGATGTTTTCCCTATGCGTATACAATATTAAAACAAACATAATTATAAAAAATATTATGTTTTCATTTTCAATAAAATGTAAATAAATTGGTATTGAAAGAGTAGCACCTAGTGAAGAAAGTGAAGAATATTTTGAAATTAAAAAAATTATAAACCAAACACTTGCAAAAATAAATCCATAGATTAAATTCAATGAAAATAGAATTCCAACATATGTAGCAACACCTTTTCCACCTTTAAATTTTAGCCAAACTGGAAATACATGTCCTAAAAATATACTCAAAGATGTTATAAAAATAAGATCAGGATAATTTAATTTAACATAAATAACTGGAATTATTGCTTTTAAAATATCTAATATTAAAGTTGTATAACCAAGAAGTTTATTTCCAGTTCTTAATGCATTCGTTGCACCAATATTTCCTGATCCTATTTTTCTAATATCTTTTTTTAATAATAATTTAGTTAAAATAAATCCAAAAGGAATTGACCCGATTAAATAGGAACTTATCGCTGCAATTAAATAATCCATAACTATAACTTAAATAATTCCACACCTTTTACAAATGTATTTGTGACCTTGCCTTGTAGCTTTTTATCTTCTATAGAGGTATTTTTTGATTTTGAGATTAGATTTTCTTTTTTTACAATCCAAGGTTTATTAATATCAACTATACAAAAATCAGCATCATTACCAACTGTAAGGTTACCCTTATTTATTTTTAAAATTTTTGCAGGGTTTGAAGTTAAAGCTTGAATAATCGTTTCTAATTTTATTGATCCGTTATGATATAATTCTAAACTTAGAGGCAACAAGGTTTCTATGCCTGACGCTCCAGTTCCTGCTTGTGCGAAAGTTAATCTTTTTTGTTCTTCATCTTCAGGTTTGTGATCTGAAACAATAACATCTATTGTTTTATTTTTTAATCCATAAACTAGTGCTACTCTATCTTCTTCTGTTCTTAGAGGAGGTGACAATTTTAAAAAGGTTTTAAAATCTCCAATATCATTTTCATTTAATGATAAATTATTTACCGAAACACCGCATGTAAATTTAACTTTTTGTTTTCTTTCCCTAATAATATCAACAGATTTTGCGCATGAAATTTGTGATATGTGGTATCTACATTTTATATTTTCTAGTAAAGTTAAATCTCTTTCTATAATAATTCGCTCAGCCAAATCAGGTATTCCTTGCAAACCAAGTTTAGTTGCAATTATTCCTGTATTAATCATTCCATTTTTAGATAATTCATAATCTTCAGCATGTTGCATTATTAAACAGTTTAAATCATATGCCGAATTCATTATTCGAGACATTAATCTTGTATTTTGAATAGTTTTGGTTCCATCTGTAAAAGCAACAATGCCTTTTTTTTTGAGAAGGCCAAACTCGGTCATATTTGTCCCTTGAGTGCCTTTTGTTAATGAAGCAGTAGGGAAAATATTGATTTTTGATTTATCTCTTCCACGTCTTTTTAGAAAGTCAACAATTGAAACGTTATCAATAATGGGATCTGTGTTTGGCATTGTAATAGCTGAAGTAACACCTCCAGAGAGAGCCGCATTACTTAAGGTTCTAAAGTTTTCTTTATATTCATAACCAGGCTCACCGACAAAAACTCGCATATCGACTAATCCTGGAAAAATATATTTACCCTTAAGATCAATAATTTTTTCCCTTGAAGAAATATTATTTATATTTACTTTTTTTCCAATTGCTTCAACAGATCCGTTTTCATCAACAATTAATCCTCCATTTTCATTTAAGGAATTGCGTGGATCAATTATATTAGCATTTATAAAGTATTGTTTTTTCATTATTCACAAAAAATTTTTAAGCAAGCCATTCTAACTGCAACACCAAGCTCGACCTGTTCCCTGATTACACTTTTATTGATATCATCCGCTAATTTAGTATCAATTTCTATTCCTCTATTCATTGGTCCCGGATGCATAATAAGTGCATCTTTTTTAGCATGGCTTAACTTATCGGGAGTTAAACCATAATATTCATAATATTCTCTATTTGATGCAAGAAAAGAACTGCTCATTCTTTCATTTTGTAGTCTTAACATCATTACAATATCGCATTCCTTTAAACCATCCTCCATATCAGAAAATATATTTACACCAAATTTTTCAATATCTTTTGGCATAAGATTAGTTGGTGCAATAATATTTACTTCTGCACCTAGCATGTTTAATAAATAAATATTTGATCGAGCAACTCTTGAATGAAGAATATCTCCACAAATAGCAATTCTTAATCCTTCAATTTTTTCTTTTCTTTCAATTATTGTTAAAGCATCTAATAGTGCTTGTGTGGGGTGTTCTCTTCTTCCATCTCCAGCATTAATGACTGAACAATTTACTTTTTGTGATAATAGATTACATGCTCCAGAATCTTGGTGTCGAACTACGATTAAATCTGGATGCATAGCATTTAAAGTCATAGCCGTATCAATCAATGTTTCACCTTTTTTAATTGCAGAATTTGTGATGTTCATTGACATCACATCAGCTCCTAAACGTTTGCCAGCTAATTCAAATGAACTTTGAGTTCTAGTAGATGGTTCAAAAAATAAGTTGATTTGAGTTTTGCCTTTTAAAACCTCAAGTTTTTTATTTTTACTTTTGTTAAGTTTAATAAATTTACTTGCTTCAGATAATATTAGATTTACATCATTTATAGATAAATCTTGAATACCTAAAAGATGTTTTTGAGAAATTTTAATAGCTTTATTTAATTTTATTGCCATTAAAATTAACTCTATAGCTATTAACCTTAATTTAAGCAAGCATTAATTATTTAAATAATCAATGGCACCCTGTAGAATAAAAGCTGCAGCATTTTGATCAATATTTTTTACTCTTTTTGATACATTTATATCTAATTGACCTGATAATTTAAAAGCAGCAACAGTTGATAATCGTTCATCCCATAAACAAATAGGAAGTTTTATTGATTTAGAAATATTTATCGCAACATCCTTAACAGATTGTGTGGATCTTCCTGTCGAACCATCCATATTTATTGGGTATCCAATTATAATCCCACAAATATCGTTTTCTTTAATTATATCTTTTAATTCTCTTATAAGTTCTTTTATGTTAATTTTATTAATAGTTTTAAAAGGTGTTGCAATTAATTGTTTTTCATCACAAATAGACACTCCAATTCTTTTTGATCCTAAATCTAAACCTATTAATCTGGACTTATTAGACTGATTTTTTTTAAATTCTTCGATTGTGATCATATTGTATATTCTACACTTAAGTGATAGTTTGCAAAATATTTAATTACCACATGATAATTGATCTTAAAACAATAAAACATATATCTAAATTATCAAGAATTTCTGTTGATGAAAAAAAAGCACAAAAACTAGCAGGGGATTTAAACTCTATTTTTGAATTTATTGAAAAATTAAATGAACTTAAAACAGATAACGTTGAGCCTTTAACCTCTGTTGCTAAGACTACTTTAAAACTTCGGGCAGATGAAGTTAAAAGTGAAAATATTAGAGAACAAATATTAAAAAATTCACCAGAAGAGAATGAAGATTTTTTTGTAGTTCCTAAGGTAGTAGAGTAATGTCAGAAATAACATCTCAATCATTAACATCATTAGTTAAAAATATTAAAAATAAAAAGCTATCTTCAGAAGAAGTTACAAAAGCTTTTGTAGAACGATCCAAAAAATCAAAAAAACTAAATGCGTATATTTCTGAAAACTTTTCAGATGCGCTAGATAAAGCTAAAAAATTTGATCAAAAACCAAACCTTGATTTAAAGTTACCAGGAATTCCAATAGCCGTTAAAGACTTATTTTGTACAAAAGGCGTCAAAACTACCGCTGGAAGTAAAATTTTAAATAATTTTTTTCCAACATACGAGTCAACAGTTACTCAAAATATTTGGAATGAAGGTGGAATCTTGCTCGGTAAATTAAACTGTGATGAATTTGCAATGGGATCATCAAATGAAACAAGTTTTTTTGGAAATGTACAAAGTCCAATAGATAAAAATTTGGTACCGGGAGGGTCATCAGGAGGATCCGCATCTGCTGTTTCTGGTCAACTAACTCCAATTTCAATTGGTACAGATACCGGGGGATCTATTAGACAACCCGCTTCATTTACAGGTATTGTTGGTTTAAAGCCTACTTATGGTAGTTGTTCTCGTTATGGAATTGTAGCTTTCGCATCTTCTTTAGATCAAGCAGGACCAATAGCGCAAAATGTTGAAGACTGCGCGCTACTTCAAGAAGTAATCAGTTCTTATGATTCAAAAGATTCAACTTCAATTGAATTTAAACGGAATACTTACAGCAAAAAATTATCGAAAGACATTAAAGGCAAAAAAATTGGTATTCCAAAAGAATATCGAATGGATGGCATGCCAAAAGAAATTGAAGATTTTTGGCAAAAAGGAATTGAATATATAAAAGACTGTGGTGCACAAATTATTAATATTTCGTTACCTCATACAAGTTATGCTTTACCCACTTATTATATAGTGGCGCCAGCAGAGGCCTCATCAAACTTAGCTAGATATGATGGAGTTAAATATGGATATAGATCGAAAGGTAAAAATCTTATTGATATGTATGAAAAAACTAGATCAGAAGGATTTGGTAGTGAAGTTAAAAGACGAATAATGATTGGCACTTATGTGCTTTCATCAGGATATTATGACGCCTATTACCTTAAAGCTCAAAAAGTTAGAAATTTAATTAAAAATGATTTTGATGAAGCTTATAAAAAAGTAGATGCAATCTTAACACCATCAACACCAAGCTCAGCATTTAAAATTGGTGAAAAAACTAACGATCCTGTTTCAATGTATTTAAACGATATTTTTACTGTACCAATAAATTTAGCTGGTTTGCCAGCAATTTCTATTCCAGCTGGAATAGATGGCAAAGGATACCCATTAGGACTGCAAATTATTGGTAAAGCTTTTGATGAACAAAATATTTTAAATATTGCTTATGCAATGGAAGAAAAAATTAACTTTAAAAACAAAGTTACTGACTGGTGGATTAAATGAGTAAAAACAACTCAGAATATTTAATTAAACGAGAGAATAATACTTATGAAGTTATTATTGGATTAGAAGTTCATGCCCAAGTAACTTCTAATTCAAAATTATTCTCATCTTCTGCTACAAAATTTGGTGCCGAGCCTAATACACAAGTAAGTTTAGTGGATGCTGCGTTTCCTGGTATGTTGCCAGTTATTAATGAGTTTTGTATTAAGCAGGCAATTAAAACAGGAATTGGTTTAAAGTCACAAATTAATAAAAGATCAGTATTCGATAGAAAGAATTATTTTTATGCTGATTTACCTCAAGGTTATCAAATCTCTCAATTTAAGCATCCAATTGTTGGCGAAGGCAAGGTTATCTTAGATATGCCAAATGGACAAAAAGAAGTGGGCATTGAAAGACTTCATTTAGAACAAGATGCGGGAAAAAGTATTCATGATATGGATCCTCAAAATACTTTAGTTGATTTAAATAGATCAGGCGTAGCTTTAATGGAAATTGTCAGTAAGCCTGACTTAAGATCTCCAGATGAAGTTAATACTTATATTAAAAAACTAAGATCTATTATGAGATATTTAGGTACTTGTGATGGAAATATGCAAGAAGGATCTTTAAGAGCTGATGTTAATGTATCTGTTAGACTTAAAGGATCAGACAAACTTGGCACACGGTGTGAAATTAAAAATGTTAACTCTATTAAATTTATGCAAATGGCAATTGAATATGAGGCTAATAGACAAGTTGATTTAATTGAAGACGGAAAACCTATAGCTCAAGAGACAAGACTTTTCGATATAAAAAAAAATGAAACTAGATCAATGAGATCTAAAGAAGATGCTCATGATTATAGATACTTTCCAGATCCAGATTTATTACCTTTAGAAGTAACCGATGATTTTATTAAAAAAATTGAATCTGAAATACCAGAATTACCTGACGAAAAGAAAAAAAGATTTATAGAAAAATTTAAATTATCTTCATACGAAGCAACAATATTAGTTTCTGATATTGAAACTTCTAAATATTTTGAAGAAGTAATAAAAAATTCCGATGTAAAATTAGCCACAAACTGGATTACAGGAGAATTGTTTGCTGTTTTAAACGATAAAAATTTAGAAATATCTGAAAGCCCAATAAGTTCTGGTAATTTATCTAAATTAATTAACTTAATTAAAGATGGAACTATTTCAGGGAAAATAGCAAAAACTATTTTTGAATTAATGCTAGATAAAGATAAAGATAAAGATCCTATAAAAATTGTTGAAGAAAAAGGTTTAAAACAAGAAAGTGACCCTAAAGCTCTTGAAATCTTAATAAACAAAGTTATTGAAGATAATCCAGATAAAGTGAAAGAGTATAAATCGGGAAAAGATAAATTATTTGGGTTTTTTGTCGGCCAGGCCATGAAAGTTTCTGGTGGGAAGGCAAACCCTAAACTTGTTAATGATATATTGAAGAAAAAACTTTAATGTCATGGGGAAAAATATAGAAATCACTGAAAAAATTCAAAACTATATTGATAATTTTGGATTAAAATTAAATTTAATCCAAAAAGAAATTATTGACCATAATAATACT
>Ga0315339_1000429_pt1 | contig 53741 bp, 52 predicted proteins | sample ASW17metaG_FD_204514 | JGI IMG/M metagenome (GOLD analysis project Ga0315339, IMG submission 204514) | Ammonia-oxidizing marine archaeal communities from Pacific Ocean, United States - ASW #17 | ecosystem: Environmental > Aquatic > Marine > Oceanic | place: USA: California | collected 2016-12-05 | reverse complement strand
CGACGAGAGGCGTGAGTTTCGAGGACGCATCTTGTCTCCATGTTTGAGCTACATGTCACCGTTAACCTGCTTTTATCCAACAACTAATACGCGGATATTATCTCTCAATAATTTTGTAATATTTTGGGCCTTAATGCTTAAGAAAAGCGTGAATTATGTTGAAATTATTTCCCACTCGCCCGTCTCATCCAAAGATTTTCCGACCACCTCTAGGGCCTCTGCAATGTGCCCCGCCCAGAGCGCCGCACCCTCTGGCGTTTCAATGAGATCCTGACGAATTTCAATTTCAATATGCGGTAGACCGCGTCGTTGGCCATGTTCGGGGATCGAGTAATCCGATGGCCCAATGATTGCGTAGGGCTGGTTCTCACCGATGCAGATGTCTGGCACGATGGCGCTGAGTGAGGCTTTCAGCGGCGCTACCAAACGTCGATCGTGCTCAAACAAGAGGCCGATATGCCAGGGCCGCGCTTTGCCGGCGCTCATTTGCGGCGTAAAACTGTGCATGGCGACGAATATAGGCACCTCGCCGCCAGTAATGTAGCGGTCGATTGCGTGGGCAATTTGTTGATGATAGGGCCAGTACAGCGCATCAGCGCGCGCTTTTGCTTCCGTATTGGAGACAGCCTGATTGGCCGGAATAACAGTCCCATCGCTTATCGCTGGGATGGATGTGGGTGAATTCAGCGGGCGGTTACAATCGATTATTAGGCGGGAATAGCCGGCTAAAAAGGCTGGTACATCGAGATATTCGGCCATATGGCGGGTCACCTCGGCGGCACCGATATCCCAGGAGATATGTCGACTGAGCTCTATTTCAGCCAAGCCCAGCTTGGCCATATGGTGCGGCACGGCGCGGCTGGCATGATCGGCGGTTAAAATGAAACGCGGTGTCCCCTCCGGATTGTGCAGGGAGAAGGGTGCTGGATCATCAACACTCAATAGGGCTGGATCGAAGGGCGGTGACTTTTTTGGGAGTTTGTTTTGCATGGTTCGCATAGTGCGCTGAAGCCCCTTTCGGGTCCAGACAGGAAGTGCAGCTTGGTTTATGATCTGGGCGTATATATTCCGGGGGAGTGTAAAAATGACGAAATCCGATGTCAGCTTGACGAGGGAAGTGCCTTTGCAGCCGGGGCGCTCGGCGTTGTTAATTGTCGATGTGCAAAATTATTGCTGCGATCGCGCCGGCGGGGCAGTTAAGAATATGAGCGCGGTAGATTTGGAGGCCCAGTATGGCAGCTATTTTGAGCATCTTGAGGGAGAGGTTATCCCCAATATGCAAAAATTGATTGGAGCCTGCCGCGAGGTTGGTGTTGAGGTAATTTATACTGTAATTGAGGCGCTTACCCGCGACGGGCGGGACTGTGGTCTGGATTATAAAATCACTGGATTTCTCGTTCCGCGCGGCTCGCGCGACGGGCAGGTCATTGACGCGATCGCACCGGGCGAAGACGAAATCGTCCTACCGAAATCTTCTTCGAGCGTCTTTAATTCAACTTCAATCGAATATGTTTTGCGTAATCTTGGTGTGGAGCGGTTGGCCATTTGTGGCGTTTATACCGATCAATGTGTGGAATCGGCGGTACGTGACGCCTGTGACCGGGGCTTTCTTGTCACCTTGGTGCTCGATGCTTGCACCACAACGTCCCAGACCGCGCATGACAATTCTCTAAAAGCGATCAAAGGCTATTGCCGGCAGATCAGCACAGCGCAATTGGTGGCGGAGCTGGAACAATTCTGTCAGGGCTAGGTGAGCTGAGATAAGTAGAAAGTCTCTGATCATCAATCTTGGCGATTTAGCACTTGTATGAGCCGACTTGTTTGGCAAGGCGTAAAGTTTTAAGGCAAAAATCGGTGCTATCAGTCAAGCCATAGGCGCCAACAGGCTAAGCGGCAAGTTGGTTGTCGTGTTGTCCGGAAAAAGTGGCCGGCCCTTTCATTTTCATCATACCATGAAAAATGTTCGTCATTCTCTCAGGTATAGGCACGCTGTGTTAAAGCGCGGACAAATTTCCGTTGCGTGCAAACGATCTAATCGCCGCACCATCCGGCGGGAAAAAGGCACACCAGATCATAAATAATTTGGATGACGGACTGCATTATTTTGTAATCAGCATCATAGAGCGTCCTGAGGTGGCCGAGTATCCTGATTCGGACAAGATAGGCTTAGTCGCCGGTTCGCCGCCCAGCCGGTGGCCCGATGACCTGTTCTATTTCACCAGACGGGAGTCCAGCATTGATTATTGTGATGGCGAATCCTGAAGCTCTGCGCTGTGGCGCTGGTAGGCGAGCTTGGCGGCGGCCAAATCTTCAAGCGCCGCGCCAACAGATTTGAATAGCGTTATTTCCGTATCCTGCCCGCGACCCGCGGCGGTGCTCGATGTCAGGGCAGGAAGGTCTGCCTGGATATCTGCCTTGGAAATGGTGCCGGAATTTATCGCCAACAAAATATCGCCAGCTTCCGACAGGGCGCCGCCTTCTGTATCGACAAAAATGCGCGCACGCGCTAAAGCCTGATCATCGGTTTCGCGCATATCTGCGCGGAAAGCGCCTACCAAGTCGAGATGTACGCCGGGCATTAGCCAGTCGCCATAAATGAGCGGCGCTTCAGATAGTGTAGCGCAGCTAATGATGTCGGCCCAGGCGGCAGATTCCTCCAGGTCTGTGGTCGTTGTTAGTTTAATACCGGGCACGCCCAGATCTGCTGCAAGGGCCTCCGCATGTGCTATTTTGCGTGACCAGATGCGCACGCTGCGGAGTGGGCGCATGGCTGCATGGGCGCGGATTAGGTGTGGTGCGAGGCTGCCGGAGCCGACCATCAGCAGGCGCTCTGAATCCTTGCGTGAGAGATAATCCGATGCCAGGGCCGAGGCGGCGGCGGTGCGCCACCGGGTCAAGACCGTGCCTTCAATGAGCGCCAGCGGCTTGCCGCTATTAGCATCCATCAAATAATATTGCCCGAGCACCGAGGGCAGGCCGCGTTTGGCATTTTGTCCAAACACGGTGACGGTCTTCACCCCCATCATGCTGCCCGTCTGCCAGGCTGGCATGATGAGTAGCGTACCGTCATTACCGCCGGGCACATTTATCGTGTGGTGATAACGTGTCGGGCTTTCGCAGCCCAATCGAAACATGTCGCGCAGCGCTTCGATAAGCGTCGGGAAATCGAGTAATTTTTCAAGCATCTCGGCATTGATAATTTGCATATTATGCGTCCGCCGGAGTTACATAAGCTGCCTCCGAATCATTTTCGATTGCTGTGCGATCGCGCTCTGCCGGGCGCTTATCAGTCGTCGCCTGAACCTTCCAGACCGTAAACCTCGCGCGCCTGCTTGGGCGAAATATAGCCCTCCGCTAAATCTTCGCGCACCCTGTCCTGGGAGCGCTCACTCGGCTCTCCCCAGCCGCCGCCGCCCGGCGTTTGAAAGCGCATGCGGTCCCCTGGACCGATGGGGACGTTGCTCCATTTGCTCGGGCTCACCTTGTTGAAGGCAACATCAATAGTGCGCCACTCCGTGGTATTGGCTGCCATATGCCAGGTGCCCGCCGTGCCGCCAGAATGCCCGCCAAAAAGACCCCACGGGCGATTGTGGTGGCGGTCCGACATCTGGCTGCCGATGATCTCCGTATCGAGGCCCTTCAGGGTGCGCTGGGTGCTGAGGCCGCCGCGATGCCTGCCGGCGCCGCCCGAATCCTCGACTAGCTTGAAAGATTCGCATTGCAGTGGAAAGCGTGTTTCGAACACTTCTACTGGAATAACGCGGCAATTGCCGTTAATCGAGTCGGTGGCGTCATTGCCATCGGAAAAATTGCGCCCGCCCCAACCGCTCAGTTCAATGGCGTAGCATACAAAAGCTTCGCCACTTTCCTCATCGGTGCCGCCAAAGACAAAATTAGTGTGGGTCGCACCTTCCGCCGCCATGGTGCGGTCGGGCAACGCTGCCGACATGGCGCCGATTACGGCGCCGGCAATTTTGCAATGGGTCTCTGTATTGCCACCCACTTCCGGCGCCGGATAATCAACATTTAACAGCGTGCCCGGCGGTGAGACGACGCGAATCGGGCGGAAACAGCCAGAATTGGTAGGTATTGATTCGTCGGTGATATGCAGCATGCCATTATAGGCGGCGGAATAGGATACCCCGAGGGTCGCATTGATCGGTCCCTTGGCCTGGGGCGAGGTGCCAGTATAATCAACCACCGCCTCATCGCCATTGATATGGACGGTGACATTAATGGTGTAGGGTTTTTTCTCGATGCCGTCATCCTCGACTTCATCGCTGAAGCTGTATTTACCGTCCGGAATGGCGGCAATCTCGGCCCGCATTCGGCTTTCCGAATAATCCAGCAAATTAGCGACATTTTGGCGAAATGTTTCTTTGCCATATTTACGGATAGTATTGGCGAGTTGGCGTTCGCCCACGTCAGTGCCGGCGATAAGCGCCCGGAGATCTCCATAATTGTAGCGGGGCGTGCGCACATTCGCGAGCAGCAGTTTCCACACTTCATCTACATCCTTGCCATCTTTCTTGATAAACACTGGTGGCACGCGGATACCTTCCTGGAAAATCTCAGTCGCCTCACCGGCGAAGGCGCCCGGCACCATGCCGCCGATCTCGGCGAGATGGCCAATAGTCATGGCAAACGCCATCAATTCGCCGTCAACAAAGACCGGTTGGATCAATGTGTGTTCTGGCGCGTGTAGGCCGCCACGATAGGGGTCGTTATGCACGACCACATCGCCCGGCGACCATTCTTCGAGTGGAATTTCCATGACACAGCTTCTTACCAGCAGGGGCACGCCGCCGATCATGGAGGGGCAGAATTCGGCCTGGGCAATCATTTGGCCGTCCGGGCCAGCCAAGGCGCAGGTAAAATCCAGAGCCTCATTGAAGATCGTCGAATAGGATGTCTTCATCAGGGTAATGCCCATTTCCCGGCATATGGAGGTCATGGTGGAATCGATGATACTCATCGTCACCATATCTATTTCAGGTTTTTGACTCATCTTTCTTACTCCTCAATACGGCTCTTGAAGTGGGCGTGCTATAATAGCGCCGCTATTCCGCAATTCTTCCGATCAGTAGATTGCCGTAGGCATCAACCCGTAAATTTTGCCCTGGGCGCAGCACCGTGACCGACGCCGCTTCTTCTATGATTGCCGGGCCGACGATTTTATGGCCGTCTCGCAAGGTACCGCGATCATAGATCGGCGTATCGTGACGGCCATCGTCGAAGGTCACCTGACGGCATGATGTTGGCTCCGCTGTCGCGCCATCACTTTTGCCAATGGTAGAAAATTCAGGCTTTTCGGTGAGCGATACGGTTGTTGCCTTGACGGTAATCACTTCGATCACCTCGCGCGGAATGTTGAAGCCGAAGCGGGCCTCATGCATGTCATGGAAGGCTTGCCACAATTGCGGCGTGGTTTCCTCGGTGAAGCTTTCGAACGAGATCGGAATTTCGAGTTCGTAATTCTGCCCGAGATAACGCATTTCGAGCGAGCGGTGGATTTCCACATTGGCGCTGTAACCTTGCTCCTTGAGATCGCTAATTCCGGTTTCGATCAGGCTATTCATCACAGCTGAGGCGCGCTCTTGATCGAAGCGCTTTGACGTCATCTGTACGGTGCGCTGGGTATCCACCCGGGCATCGGTCAGAATAAATCCAAAGGCGGAGAATTGGCCCGGATAGTTGGGCACGATACCGCTAGGAATTCCAGCATCATTCATCAAGTCAGCAACATGAAGCGGCCCTGCACCGCCAAAGCCCAGCATGCAGAAATCACGTGGATCGAGGCCGCGTTCGATTAGCACCGAGCGTAGCGCGCCGACCATATTATTGTTTGCTATCTGGATTACGGCTAGGGCTGTTTCCTCGGTAGAGCGGCCCAATTCATCCGCCACCTTCTGAATTGCCTGTTCCGCCGCAATTTTGTCGAGCTGCATTTGACCGCCGAGGAAATTATCGGCATTAATTCTCCCGAGCACCAGATTAGCATCGGTCACGGTGGCTTTTTCACCGCCATGGCCATAGCAGGCCGGTCCCGGATCGGCGCCGGCACTTTCTGGGCCAACCCGGAGCATGCCGCCCTTGTCGATCCATGCGATCGAGCCACCACCGGCGCCAATGGTGCGGATATCGATCATCGGAATTTGGATCGGAATACCGAATTCAATTTCAAAATCAGTGGTAAAATTCTCCTGCCCACCGACAATCGTTGAGGTATCCGTCGAGGTCCCGCCCATATCGATAGTAACCAGATGGTCGATACCTACCAGGCCGGCGATATGCTTGCCGGCAATAACCCCACCGGTCGGTCCGGAGACAGTCATCTGAATTGGCGTGTTTTCCGCCGCTTCCAGGGTCATTTCACCGCCATTGGATTTAATCACGACTATATGATCGGTGATACCGTTATCGGTGAAGCGCTTGCGGATATTGTGCATCTGTTTGCTAACGATGGGCTTTACATAGGCGTCCGCCAGGGTGGTTGAGGCGCGCTCATACTCCTTCCATTTGGGCATCACGTCATAGGAGATGGATACCGGAATATCAGGCAGTTCCTCGGCTAAAATTTTCTTAACGCGCTGCTCATGGTCAGGCGTTACATAAGAGAATAGGAAATTGACCGACAGCGCCTCGATCTCGCCTTCTTCTTTGATTTTTTTGGCCATAGCACGCACACCGGCTTCATCAAGCGGCGTTTGAACCTCGCCATTGGCCATTATCCGTTCAGAAATTTCATAGCAGTGGCGGCGTTTTACCAACGGCTTGGGCTTGATCCAGGTTATGTCATAATGGCTGCGCCGATTGCCGCGCTGGATGAAGGGAATATCCTTGAAGCCGGCGGTGGTGACATAGCCGACGGTGGCGCCCTTGCGTTCCAAAATCGCGTTCGTGGCGATGGTTGTGCCGAGGCGGACATTCTTGATGTCGCCCGGCGTTTCGAACTTGCCGAGACCGGTTAGAATGCCGTCATTGGGATCGCTCGGTGTGGAAGGATTTTTCCATACTTCGATCACCTTAGTTGCGGGATCATAGGAGACGAAGTCGGTAAAAGTTCCGCCGACGTCAATACCAACCATATAACCTGCCACTTTTTCATCTCCTCAAAATTCATGGGTCTCCGAATTATCCCGCCTTGTGGCGCGATAGACACCCTCATCATAGTAATTTTACGCTCTAATTATTATGCGCTATTTGAGGCAAGATGTTATCGGCGTAGCAGAGTGGCCGCAACCTGAATTGCAGCAACTCTGCTACGCCGATGGCCGTTTTATGCGCCGTACTTTCGTTCATTGGATGAGAATGAAAAGCGAGCCGTCGCCACGAATGATATTTAACAGGAGCGACCCACCGGCCTGTGACACCGCAGCCATCAATTCTCCTGGACTAGTCACAGGTTTGCGGTTGACCGACGTAATTTTATCCTCTTTGCGTAAACCCGCCTTCCAGGCCGGCGAATCAACTACCACACTAACCACATATACGCCCTTGACTTGGCTAAAGAGGGGGGAGTTCTCCGGTATTGCACCGAATACCGCCCCTTTGAGTTTGGGGACATCGCTGCCCGTTGCCAACGGGCCTTCTTTGATTTCACCGATTTTCATAGTAATTTCAATTTCATCACCATCTCTAATCACCCGGAGTTTAACTTTGGAGTCAACACGCATTAGGCCGATGAAATTGCGCAAATCACTACTGTTATGCACCTCCTTGTCATTGATCAAGACGATCACGTCACCGGCGCCAAGTTTGGCTTTTGCCGCCGGGCTATCCGGCATGACCTGGGTAACTAGGGCGCCGCCGCTATGGCGCACGCCGAATTCTTTGGCCAGCTCGGGTGTGAGATCTTGAATTTGTACGCCGATCCGCCCGCGCTTGACTTCCCCATGCTCGAGAATTTGATTCATAATCTGGCGCGCCATATTAATTGGGATGGCAAAACCAATGCCAATATTACCGCCGCCCGGCGCTATAATCGCTGTATTAATACCGACTAGCTTGCCTTTCAGATTGACTAGTGCGCCGCCCGAATTGCCCGGATTAATCGACGCGTCGGTCTGGATAAAATTTTCATAGGATTCAATACCGAGCCCGGTGCGCCCCAAGGCGCTGACAATGCCGGCCGAGACCGATTGACCAAGGCCAAACGGATTGCCGATGGCAATGACGTAATCACCGACCTCAACATAGTCAGAATCAGCCATGGGAATGGCCGTCAAGCTATCCGGCTCTACTTTTAGGACAGCCACGTCAGTGCCTGGGTCATGGCCGATTAATTTCGCTTTGAGTTGGCGCTTGTCGGTGAGGGTGACGACGATTTCATTCGCCTTGGCGACCACATGACTGTTGGTCAAAATATGGCCCTTGGCCGCGTTAATAATGACGCCGGAGCCGACGCTCTGAGTTTGCCGTTGCTGTGGCTGGGCTGGGCGCTCACCGAAAAAACGGCGGAAGAAGGGATCGTTGAAAAATGGATTACGCTCCACTTCAACAGTGCTGCGGGTAGCTATATTGACCACTGCCGGCGACGTATCCTTAACCAGAGGTGCCAGGGTTGGGACTTGGTCGCCGGGCATCACTGCCTGCGCTGTGGTGGGCAGGGCGGCGTAAAGGAAAATCGTGAAGGCGGCAAAAATTAAGGCTGCAGTCATTCGATCTGAATAGAGCAACATTTTTCCTTCCATTAGAGCGGCGCTATCGTCGTTAGTGCATTGTGACCTTTTATCGCCTCGGCGGGAAGTATCTGCGTGGCAGTGCAATAATAACATTTATGTTACCGGGCAAAGCGGCGCTTTGATCTGTCACACCCCAAACGGTCAAGTAACAGCGACGCCGGCGGCCAGTCGATAGTTTTATTTTGCTAAAATGCGTTCGGTCGACTGTTCGATCGCGCCATAAAAGAGGGGCGCACGGTCCTTCCAACACCGGTTCAATTAAGAATGTGACCTGGCGTGTTGCGCTGGTGCCGCCGAGCAGCATAAAACTAATGCCGATGCTGAAATAATTGAGGCCTCTAGAGCTTCCGAGCGCGCGGCTAAACATGATGACAACGTCATCATCCGGTGAATTGCTAGCCGTCGTTTTAAGCATATATTGTAATATTAGAGATGCATTACCGCTTATCTCATAGCCGTGTCGATTAAGAAATCGGTGAATGGCGTTCTCCAACCTGTCATCCCGTTTTCCATCGTCTGGCGGTGCTATCTGTAGCGAATAAATTTAGCCTAATTTGGCATAACGGGGGCTCTCATATTAGCTCCAGACGCTGGTATTCGGCGCGCTGGGGTTATTCTTTTGTTACGGGCTAGCGCAAGCGGTGACAATCATGATCAGAGTCAGAATAAAGGCGAGCCGGGCTTGCATAGGTTAGTTTGCCGCGCGTGCACGGGACTGTCGATAGCTACTGCAGGCACGCCGTGGTATGCTGATTTGGAAATTCATATTGTGGTTAGTGAAGGGCATCGCATGGCGGGAACCTTATTTTATAGCCATCCCAGTTGTCAGGAGCATGAGGCCGGGCCCCAACATCCGGAGCAGCCGGCCCGTCTTGCAGCAATATTGGAAGCGCTGGAGGCGCCGGAATTTGCCGAACTGAAACGTCGATCCGCACCCTTGAGTGATAGCGCTGCACTGAAGGAAGTTCATCAGGCGGATTTGGTCGATGCCATATTCGAGCACATGCCGACGGAAGGTTATGTCGCCATCGAAGGCGATACCGTGATATCACCTGCATCCGGAGAGGCAGCGCTGCATGCTGTTGGCGCTGTGCGGGATGCGGTAGATTCGGTTATTACCGGCCAGGCTGACAATGCTTTTTGTGCGGTGCGCCCGCCGGGTCATCATGCTGAGCCGGGGCGTTCCATGGGGTTTTGCTTGTTTAACAATGTGGTCCTCGGCGCTGAACGGGCTCGCCGCGAGCATGGCCTTGGCCGCATCGCCGTAGTTGACTTTGATGTTCATCACGGCAACGGTACCCAGGCAGCATTTGATAGCGACGGTGATATGTTCTTTGCCTCGACTCACCAATCACCGCTTTATCCGGGCTCGGGGGCCGCCTATGAACGCGGCGTCGGAAATATTTTTAATGCGCCGCTGTCGCCCGAATCGGGATCGGTAGAATTCCGTGATGCCATGCAGAGCAAAGTTTTCCCGGCACTTAGAGTGTTTAACCCGGAATTGATCTTGATATCCGCTGGCTTCGATGCCCACAACGACGACCCGCTAGCGGCGCTTCATCTCTATGAACCGGACTATAGTTGGATTACCACCGAACTTTGTCAGATTGCGGCGGAGAAATGCGGCGGGCGTATCGTATCGACACTGGAGGGTGGCTATGACCTGAACGCCTTGGCTTCGAGCGTTGCGGCGCATGTCTCGGCGCTGATGGCGGCCTAATAAATGCTCTCCGCTTGCCCTCAACTAGGGCAAAGATTATTCTCGACGAATCATGAGCAAAACAGATAAAGCTGCCGATCTCAGTAAGATCAACTTCGAAACCGCCCTTGGCGAGCTGGAAGAAATTGTTCAACGGCTCGAGTCCGGCGATAGCAGCCTCGAAGGCGCCATCGAAGCCTATGAGCGCGGCGTCGTCCTCAAAAAATATTGCGAGGGAAAGTTGCGCGAGGCGCAGCTCCGGGTCGAGAAAATTGAGGCTGACGGCACCCTCAGCGCGGAGCCGCTTGAGCCGCAATGACGAGAGCCATAATGGGGAATTTGGCGTGAGCCGCCTAAAAGAGGCGTTGGGCGCGGCGGCGGATAGCGTCAATGCTGCGATGGATATGTATATTCCCCAATCCACAGGTTCCGATGGCCGCCTGTTTGATGCCATGCGCTATTCGACCATGGCTGGCGGCAAGCGTTTACGGCCGTTTCTGGTGCTAAATTCGGCGGCCTTGTTCGATGTGCCGCCGGCATGGTCGATGCCGAGCGCTGCCGCCATTGAAATGGTCCATACCTATTCTCTGGTGCATGACGATCTACCGGCTATGGATGATGATGATCTGCGCCGTGGCCAGCCCACCTGTCACAAAAAATTTGATGAGGCGACGGCGATTTTAGCAGGCGACGCACTACTGACTATTGCCTTCGAGCTGACCTCTTCACCGGATGGCCACCCCGATCCGGCTGTGCGGGCCGAGATGACCCACCAATTGGCTATTGCCGCCGGCGGTCTCGGTATGGCCGGTGGACAAATGATGGATTTGGCTGCCGAAGAGAGCAATCTTGATCTCGATGCGGTGATTCGTCTGCAACGTGGCAAGACCGGTGCGCTATTTTGCTTCGCCTGTGTTGCCGGCGCGATTTTAGCCAAGCGTTTTGGTGCTGAGCGCGACGCCCTTATCAGCTACGCCGATCATATAGGCCTGGCCTTCCAGGTCGCCGATGATTTGCTCGATCTTGAAGGGACGGAGGCCGATCTCGGCAAGGCGGTGGGCAAGGATGCCGCCGCCGGCAAGGCAACTTTCGTCGATTTGCTTGGCTTGGAGGAAGCGCGTTGGCGCGCGGGCCAATTGGTAGACGATGCTATCGCCGCGCTTGAGCCATTTGGCGAAAAAGCTGACCTCTTACGCGATGTGGCGCGCTATATTGTAGCGCGTAAAGAATAAACTGTTTTCGATGAAGGTGTAAGGCGACGGCAAAACGCGAAAAAATTCGACTCGATAATCTTCTAGTAGTGAAAGGCTTGGTCGAAAATCGGACCAAAGCGGCTGCGCTCGCCATGGCAGGCAAGGTTTATTCCGGTGAACGCAAACTAGATAAGCCTGGCCAGAAATTTGCCGATGATACCTCGCTCAATGTGCGCGAGGCGCTTCATCCCTGGGTCTCGCGCGGTGGTATGAAGCTTGCCCATGCGCTGCAACATTTCAATCTGGATCCAACGGATCGCATCGCCATTGATGTAGGTGCGTCTACAGGTGGCTTCACTGATGTCCTGCTCAGCAAGGGTGCGAGGCGGGTTTATGCCGTCGATGTGGGGTATGGCCAACTCGCTGATAAAGTGCGTCGCGATGATCGCGTGATCGTATTGGAACGCACCAATGCTCGCCAAATCGGGCTGTCGAAAATACCGGAACTGGTGGATGCGGTGGTTTGTGACGCCAGCTTTATTGGTCTCAGAACCGTGCTGCCGGCGGCGCTCGCCCTTGCCGCGCCCGGGGCGTTTTTGGCGGCCCTGATAAAACCGCAGTTTGAAGTTGGGCGCGAGCGCGTTGGCAAAGGCGGTATTGTTAGTGATCCGGAAGTTCATTCTGAGATATGCAAGATGATAAGCGCCTGGCTTTCGGTTCAACCTGGGTGGAAATTTCTTGGTATTACAGAGAGCCCAATCACCGGCGCTGAGGGCAATGTAGAATTTTTTCTGGCCGGTATATTTAGTGGTTGATGATGGCTGATTATTTGTCCCTCTTAACCATCTCGACTTTGCGGTAGGCTATGGCGGCGACGGTCAGGAGACAGGCGCTGGATGTAATTATCGAATTCATGCGTACCGTTATCGCTAGTAGGATCCTCACCGAGGAGAAAGTGTTGGCCCAGGTTGGCGCAACACTGATCTAGGCCATACGGACGGATTTTCAGGGCATCTTTGATCTGGCGCTGCGTCTGATGCTGGCGCGCCATTACGGTGTGCGGTCTACCGGCGGCAGTCATACGCAACAGAATATATTTACCTAATTGGGGACTGTTACTAAGAACGTCCCATATTATAATATTCGGGATTGGGCTCCGCGCTGATGGCGCTGGCGAGGCGGTTAGAGGCCGCGTAAAAGCCGGCGACTTCGGCGATGTCGAATATGTCTTCGTCGCTGAAGCCGTTACGGCGCAGCACGGCGCGATCTTTTTCTACTATGGCCGCAGGATTTTCGCTCAGCTTCCAGGTAAAATCGAGCATGGCGCGCTGGCGTGGTGATAGCTCTGCCGTGCGGTAATTGGCGGCCAATCGGTCTCCAAATTCAGCGCTGCCCGAGAGCACCCGCACCGCCGCACCATGGGCAATCAGGCAATAGTGACAATGGTTCACCGACGAGACTACCACCGCGATCATCTCGCGCTCTAATTTGGAGAGGCCGGAATTGCCCAGCATCAGCTCGGCATTATATTTGCGGAAATGCTCAAACTTGGCCGGGCGGAGGGTGTAGGTACGAAAGACGTTGGGCACGAAGCCCAGCTTTTGCATGCATTTGGCAAACACTGCCTTGATCGCCGGGTCGAGGCGACGCTGATCAGGCAACCTGAGCGCAAAAACCGAATTGGCTTTGGTTTGTGGTTTGGCCTTACGTGTATTCTTTTTAGTTCCTATCATAACGCGACTTCAAGCGCCGCATTGGGCACGGTGCAGCAGCAGATGATCGGCTAGTACACAAGCCATCATTGCTTCACCGACCGGTACGGCTCGAATGCCAACGCACGGGTCATGCCGCCCGGTGGTGGAAATATCTGCATCCTCACCGGCGAGGTTAATACTGCGGCGGGGATTGAGAATCGAGCTGGTTGGTTTAATAGCAAAGCGCAGTTGGATGTTCTGGCCGGTAGATATTCCGCCTAAGATGCCGCCCGCCCGGTTGGAGAGAAATTCAACCCCGCCGTCTGCACCGCTGCGCATTTCATCGGCATTGTCTTCGCCGCTAAGCGCTGCAGCGGCAAAACCAGCGCCGATCTCAACGCCTTTCACGGCATGAATGCTCATCATCGCCGCAGCTAAATCCGCATCCAGTTTACCGTAATGAGGCGCGCCAAGGCCAAGTGGTACGCCGCTCGCTTCGATTTCAACCACGGCGCCAACTGACGAGCCCGATTTGCGCACACCGTCGAGATAATTTTCCCATTCTCCTACGGCACTTGCATCCGGGCACCAAAACGGGTTGCCTTCTGTCACCGCCCAATCCCAACTGTCGCGGTCAATTTTCTTTTCGCCGAGCTGAATTAACGCGCCACGTATGCATATTTCAGAGCCGAGGATTTTTCGCGCCACAGCACCAGCCGCGACGCGCATAGCTGTTTCGCGAGCACTTGCCCGACCGCCACCACGATGATCGCGGATGCCGTATTTGGCCTGATAGGTGTAATCGGCGTGGCCAGGGCGGAATTTATCCTGATTGTTGCCATAGTCACTGGAGCGCGCATCCTGATTTTGAATTTCGAGCGCAATTGGCGAGCCGGTGGTCTGACCCTCAAAAGTACCGGATAGAATTTCTACCTGGTCTTTTTCTTGGCGTTGGGTGACAAAGCGCGATGTGCCCGGCCGGCGCTTATCGAGGAAGGGCTGAATGTCTTCTTCGCTGAGTGTAATCCGCGGCGGCACGCCATCGAGTACACAGCCAATCGCCGGGCCGTGGCTTTCGCCCCAGCTGGTGAACCGAAACAGATGGCCGAAGCTGTTGAGAGACATTTCTAAACGACCGTTATATCTGGTGCTTCCGGGTGCTTCATGCCGACAATATGATAGCCGCAATCCACATGGTGGATTTCTCCGGTAACGCCCGCAGCGAGCTCGCTCAGGAGATAGACACCGGCGCCGCCGACTTCATCGATGGTGACGTTGCGTCTAAGCGGTGCGTTATATTCATTCCATTTGAGAATGTAGCGGAAATCACCAATGCCCGAGGCGGCAAGGGTTTTGATTGGTCCGGCGGAGATCGCATTGACGCGGATATTCTCGGTGCCGAGATCAGCGGCGAGATAGCGCACGCTGGCCTCCAATGCCGCCTTGGCTACACCCATGACGTTGTAATGCGGCATCACCCGCTCGGCGCCGGCATAGCTCAATGTTAGCAGGCTGCCGCCGTCGGTCATCATCGGTGCCGCATGACGGCAGAGCGCGGTAAACGAGAAGCAGGAAATATTCATAGTCGAGTGAAAATTTCTCGCCGAGGTATCGAGATAGCGACCCTTCAACTCGTCTTTATCCGAGAAGGCAATGGCGTGAACAAGAAAATCGAGCTTGCCCCAACGCCTTTTGACCGATTCGAACAGCGCCTCGATAGACGAGTCGTCCGTGACGTCACAGGGCTCAATGAAATCAGATTGCACTGATTCCGCGAGCGGCGTAACGCGCTTTTTCAGGGCATCGCCCTGATAGCTGAAGGCAAGTTCAGCGCCATGGCTAGCGGCGGCGCGGGCGATTCCCCAAGCGAGCGAGCGCTCGTTGGCGACGCCCATTATAAGCCCCCGTTTTCCTGCCAGAAGCAGGCTTGAATCACTCATCTAATCCCCGAGTATGCGTGTCCGAGAGGCCCGAAGCCGGGCGCGCGCATCCTACACCAAAGCTCAAGGGGAGCAAATCACTCCAATTGCGCCAATAGCTTGGCGGCGCGCTCTTTGCAATAAACATGGAACAAAGCGCATGCCTCAGGGCGCTTGAAATGACCGCCAGAAAACTGGCTTAAGCAGGTTTCCTGGGGGAGTGGTTAGTCAGCGATGCGCCAGCTTCCGTCGGCCTGGCGACAGGCGGTGCCATAAGCCTGCTGGGTCTCGCCGCCGATGGTAACGGTTTGCTGATATTCACGGCAGGGTTGGCCAGAATCCGTATAGGAGGTGCTTGTTGGCGTGATTGAGCCACTATGGCCACTATCCGGATTGCTCCAGGTTTTGGTTTCCCCGGTTGGGCTCGATTCGAGCGCTTCGCTAGCGTTGCGCTCGGCATAGACTTGATCCGCCTTGTCGAGCGAGGAACCAACTTCCTTGCCAATAAAGAAGCCGAGCAACGCACCGGCAGCTGTCGCGGCAAGCTGGCCCTTGCCGCTGCCGACCTGCGCGCCAACCAAGCCACCAAGGGCCGCGCCGCCAAGCGAGCCCAGCGTTTCTTTGTCACCGATATTCTGGCAAGCACCAAGCCCCACCATGGAGAGCAACGCCACACCGAGGGCCGCATTTCTCACATATTTCATGGTTAGGTCTCCTTCAAATAAAATATTTCAGTCCCGGCCAAACGGGCAGCAAGCGAGCTTGTAGTTAATATTACTGTTTTCGTGTTATAGCAATAAATTGTGGCAAGATTATGTGTCCGGGGTCACAGTCAGCCACGGCAATGCCACGATACGATTCACTGTAAGTCTTCATAATAAATTGAAATAGAATAAATAAGCGGAAAGCACGTGGCATGGCCATACCCGAAGATAGAGACCCGATAGACCTGTTCAGCGAATGGTATGCGGGTGCTGAGGATTGCGGCCTGAAGGAGCCGACGGCGGTGATGTTGGCGACAGCGGATACCGAGGGGCGGCCAAGTGCGCGCATGGTGCTGCTCAAGGGCTATGATGCCAAGGGTTTCGTGATCTACACCAATCTCGAAAGCCGAAAGGGTCAGCAGCTGAGCGCCAATCCTAATGCGGCGCTATGCTTCCACTGGATGCCGCTCGGTCGTCAAGTGCGGGTGGAGGGGTCGGTATCTTTGGTCTCGGACTCTGAGGCGGATTCTTATTTTGCCTCGCGCCCGCGTGACAGCCAGATCGGCGCGTGGGCCTCAAGCCAATCGGCGCCGCTGAAAGGCATGCTGGCTCTCGAGCGTCAGGTGGCAAAGTTCGCCCTTAAATTTGGTGTCGGCAAGGTGCCACGGCCGGAGCATTGGTCGGGCTTTCGCCTATTGCCGAAGCGCATCGAATTCTGGCAACACCGCGCCTCGCGCCTGCATGAGAGGTTGCTGTTTGAGCGCGTTAGCGAAGACTGGACCAAGCAGCGCCTCTACCCCTAGCCAAAATAATTTAGGCAGGGAATCTATTACCTTTCTGCGTTATCGGGCTAAACTCGACATATGGCACATTCACACTCACCCATTTCAGGGCACGCGACGCCGGGCGTGGCGACGAGCGAGGAAGCCAAATGCCTGATGCGGCGCGCGACTGTAGCGGCAGTCAGCGTTGCATTGTTGCTGATTGCTTTGAAGCTCGGTGCTTGGATGATGACGGGCTCGGTCAGTCTGCTGTCTTCCCTGGCCGATTCGGCAATGGATGCGCTGGCTTCTCTGGTTAATCTGTTTGCTGTCCGCCATGCGCTGCAACCTGCCGATTCGGAACATAGGTTTGGTCATGGTAAAGCCGAGCCTCTGGCCGGTATCGGCCAAGCAGCATTTATCTCCGCCTCTGGTATTTATCTTATTTTTGAGGCAGTGGGCCGACTGATAGAGCCGCGTCCGATAGAGCAAGGCACCGTCGGGCTCGGCGTTATGGCATTTTCTATTGTCATCACGACCGGCCTCGTGGCCTATCAGCGGATGGTCGCGAGGCGAACCAATTCCCTGGCCATTCACGCAGATTCGGTTCATTACACCACCGATATTCTGGTCAATGGCGGCGTCATCATATCGCTACTGTTGGTCATGTTTCTCGATTGGAGCATGGCCGATCCGATCGTTGCCCTATTGATTGCTGGCTTCATTATTTACAGCGCCGGGCGCATCGCGCGGGAATCGATCAATCATCTGATGGACCACGAGCTACCCGATGGGGAGCGTGAGCGGATCAAGGAAATTGCACTGAAGCATCCAGCCGTTTTGGATTGTCATGACCTCAAGACCCGCGCCGCCGGGCTCAATAGTTTTATTCAATTACATATCTCGATGGATGGCAGCCTCAGCCTGGGTGAGGCCCATGAGATTTGCGACACGGTGGAGCTTGATATTTTGAACGTGTTTCCTTATGCGGAGGTTCTGATCCATGCTGACCCAGAAGGTGTCGACGAAATACGACAGGAATTTTGATAATTAACGGTTGGGTCGGGAGACGTCGAAGGCTTCCTCGAGCCGTGTGTAGACGCGTTTAATCGTGGCGACCACGCCACACAGATAAAATACTGTCTGACGTCAGCACCTATGGAATAAATTAAGATGAGACATAAATCGCAGACCAGACTGGTGGTTGCAGCGAAGGAATCAAGGGTATTCAGCCGGCAGCGGGTTAGCTGATGAAATCGAGCCCCAAGCGGCTCCATACCTCGGCGAGAGATGTGACCAACTTATCCATCATGGCGTCGTCATGCAGCGGGCTCGGCGTGATACGGAGGCGCTCTGTGCCTCGCTGGACGGTGGGATAATTAATCGGCTGGATGTAGATGCCGTATTCGGTAAGCAGCAGATCGCTGGCTTCTTTGCAGCGCACCGGATCGCCGACCAATACTGGGAGGATATGGCTTTCGCTATCCATTACAGGCAGGCCGGCTTTTTTGAGCTCGGTCTTGCAGCGTGTGACACGGTCCTGATGGCGGGTGCGCTCGGCGCCGCTTGCCTTCAGGTGTCGCACACTGGCGAGCGCCCCAGCGGCGATGGCCGGCGGTAATGCGGTGGTGAAGATGAAGCCGGGGGCAAAGCTGCGCACAACGTCGATGAGCGCTGCCGAGCCACTGATATAGCCGCCCATGATGCCGAAAGCTTTGGCGAGCGTGCCCTCAATCACCGTGAGGCGATCCATCAGACCTTCCTGATCGGCGATGCCGCCACCGCGCGGGCCGTAGAGGCCAACCGCGTGGACTTCGTCGAGATAAGTCATGGCGCCGTAGAGATCGGCCACATCGCAAATCTCTTTAATCGGCGCGATATCGCCGTCCATAGAATAAACCGATTCGAACGCCACCAGCTTAGGCACAGACGGATCAGTGTCACGCAACAGACGTTCCAGGTTGGCGGGATCGTTATGCTTGAAGATGGTTTTGCTGGCGCGGCTGTGGCGGATGCCCTGAATCATTGAAGCGTGATTGAGCTCATCCGAATAGACATGGCAATTCGGTAGAACCTGCGCCAGAGTGCTGAGTGTCGCCTCGTTGGAAATATAGCCGGAGGTGAACACGAGCGCTGCTTCTTTGCCATGCAGATCAGCAAGCTCGCGCTCAAGCGTTACGACTGGGTGGGAGGTGCCAGAGATATTACGTGTACCGCCGGCGCCGGAGCCATAGGCTTTGATCGCCTCGGTCATCGCCTTCAGGACGGTGGCGTTCTGACCCATTCCGAGATAGTCGTTACTGCACCAGATGGCAACATCGCCGATTTCCTCACCACTTCCGGTGTAGCGCCGGGCGTGCGGATAGTTCCCGGCACAGCGCGCTAGTTCAATGAACTCGCGATAATTTCCTTCGTCCTTCAGTTCCGATATTTTCTCGTTAAAGAAAGCATCAAAATCAATATGTTCATGATTCATTGTCTAATTTTTCACCTACAAGGCACTCAACGTCTGTCTTAGTATTGCTCAAACGCCAGGGACTTTAAACATACTTTATTGAGAATTTATAAATTCAAACAGAACTTGTGAGTATGATTTACAGCAACATCACCGGAAATTCATCCCGGTACATTGTTGCACCCGTGTAAATGGTAAGTCTTACTCGAGCATACCCCGGTGTTGCAGCCGAAAATATCCCGCTATTCCTGCTTTAATTTGGCTTGTGCCGCCGCGAGGCGGGCAATCGGCACGCGGTAGGGTGAGCAGGACACATAATCCAGTCCACATTTTTGGAAAAAGTGAATTGAAGTGGGGTCGCCGCCATGTTCACCGCAAATGCCGAGTTTAATGCCAGGGCGCGATTGGCGGCCCCGTTTGCAGGCGGTTTCGACCAATTCGCCGACGCCTTCCTGATCGAGGCTAGTGAATGGGTCCTGGGTAAACATGCCCTGGCGTACATAACTGTCCATGAAGCTCGCAGCATCGTCGCGGCTGATGCCGAGCGCCGTCTGCGTGAGATCGTTGGTGCCGAAGCTGAAAAACGCCGCGGTTTCGGCAATATCACTGGCGCGAAGAGCCGCACGCGGTAATTCAATCATGGTCCCTACTAAATATTCTGGCGCCGAGCCATGCTCTATGGCGATCTCCGCCGCCACGGAATCGACTAAATCTTTCAATATGCGGAACTCTTTGCCGCCCATCACCAGGGGAATCATAATTTCAAGTATGACCGCCTCAACGCCTTCCGTCTTCTGCGCTATCATCGCGGCCTCAAAAATAGCGCGCGCCTGCATTTCATAGATCTCGGGGTGCGAGATGCCGAGCCGGCAGCCGCGGTGGCCAAGCATGGGATTGTTTTCGCGCAACAGGGCGACACGGCTGCTGACATCCTCGTATTTGACCCCCGCCGCTGCCGCAACATCGCGCATCTCCGTTTCGCCGTGCGGTAGAAATTCATGCAGGGGCGGGTCAAGAAGACGGATCGTCACCGGCAGCCCGGCCATGATCTGAAACAGCTCGACAAAATCCTGCCGCTGCATGGGTAGCAGTTTGGCTAGCGCCGAGCGCCGTCCAGATTTATCATCGGAGAGGATCATTTCGCGCATGGCGACTATGCGCTCCGAATCGAAGAACATATGCTCGGTTCGGCAAAGACCGATTCCCTCGGCACCGAATTTTCTCGCCGTCACCGCATCGGCCGGAGTTTCGGCGTTGGCCCGTACCTTAAGGGCGCGGATCTTGTCGGCCCAGCCCATCAAGGTGGCGAAGGCACCGGTCATTTCGGGCTCGATGGTGGGGACCCTGCCGGCCAGTACTTCACCACGCGTGCCGTCCACGGTGATGATATCGCCTTCCTCCAGGGTGCGTCCACCGACGATAAAAATTTTTGCTTCCAAATTAATCCGCACGTCAAGTGCGCCGGTAATGCAGGGCCGGCCCATGCCGCGGGCGACCACGGCGGCATGGCTGGTCATGCCGCCACGGCTGGTGAGAATGGCGCGCGCCGCATGCATGCCGTGGATATCTTCGGGGCTAGTTTCTGGCCGCACCAGGACCACGTCTTCACCCTTAGCAGCTAAATTTTCGGCCTGTTCGGAGGAAAAGACCACCTTTCCCGCCGCCGCACCGGGCGAGGCCGGGAGGCCATGGGCAAGCAGTTGGCGCGGTGCATCCGGGTCAAGCCGGGGATGCAGCATTTGCTCAAGCGCTTCGGGCTCAATGCGGCTCACGGCGGTGGCTTCATCGAGCAAGCCTTCGGCCACCATGTCGGTTGCGATCTTCAGCGCCGCCGCCGCCGTGCGTTTGCCGGCGCGGGTTTGCAGCAGCCATAATTTTTTCTTCTGGACGGTGAATTCAATATCCTGCATGTCGCAGTAATGGGCTTCCAGGCGATTGGAAATTTCGCCGAGCTGGGCAAACATCTCCGGCATTGCCGTTTCCAACGCCGGCGTGCCACTTTGATTTTTTGTACGGTTGTCAGGATCAGCCACCAGGGTTTGCGGCGTACGAATGCCAGCGACCACATCCTCGCCCTGGGCATTAATCAAATATTCGCCATATATCAAATTTTCGCCGCTCGACGGGTTGCGCGTGAAGGCGACCCCAGTGGCGCAGTCATTACCCATATTGCCGAACACCATGGCCTGAATATTAACTGCTGTGCCCCAGCTTTCCGGGATATCGTAAAGTCTCCGATAGGTCACAGCACGATCATTCATCCATGAATCGAACACCGCGCGCATGGCGCCCCAGAGCTGTTCGTCAACATCCTGTGGGAACGGTGCTTTGAGGCGCGATTGCACCAATTCCTTGTATTGCTCGATCAGCCTCTGCCAATCATTGGCGCCCATCTCAGTATCGAGCTGAATGCCAAGCGCTTGCTTGGCGCGCTCGAGCAAATCCTCGAATTCATAATGGCCGACACCCAGTACCACATCGCCATACATCTGAATGAAGCGGCGATAACTGTCATAGGCAAAGCGCGGGTCGCCCGTGCCGGCCGCTAGGCCCGCCGCTGTCTCATCATTAAGGCCGAGATTAAGCACTGTATCCATCATGCCCGGCATAGAGGCGCGGCTGCCCGAGCGCACCGACACTAGTAGCGCATTTTTAGGATCGCCGAAGCGTGTATTGGTAATCGCCTCGATCTGTTTGATGCTAGCATTTATCTGGGCGCTGAGCGAGCTGGGGAATTTTTTTCTGTCTTGGTAATAGGCAGCGCAGAGTTCCGTTGAGACGGTAAAGCCGGGCGGTACCGGCAGGCCAAGATTGGCCATCTCGGCCAAATTAGCGCCCTTGCCACCCAACAGATTACGCATCTCCGCCGAGCCTTCGGCCTTGCCGCCACCAAAATTATAGAGCCACTGCGTCATCTCAATGATTCCGTCATGATGGGTTCAGCCCTCGATTTTCGAAAAGTCGGCGATGCGGTCAAGAGAATCGCGGATTTCAGAGAGTAAATTCAACCGGTTGCGTCGGAGCGCCATATCTTCGGCATTGACCGTCACCTGGTCAAAAAAGGCGTCCACTACTTGGCGCAGGCCCGACATGATCGCCATGGCGTCTTCATATTTTTCCTGCTCGAGCGCTCCAACAGTGCGATTGTTGGCGTCCTCTATGGCATTATATAGTGCGTGTTCCTGATCTTCGGCGAACAGGGTGGCTTCCGGTTTGGAGGCGTAAGAGGTGCCGTCCTTTTTTTCTTCAATGCGAAGAATATTGGCTGCGCGCTTGTAGGCTATTAGGAGATGCTCGCCGTCTTCAGTGGCGAGAAAACCGCCTAGCGCATCAACTTGTGCCATGAGGCGTACCAGATCATCCTCACCGCCTAGTGCAAATACGGCGCTCACTAGATCATGGCGCACGCCTTTCTCCTTTAAATGCACCTTCAGGCGATCGGCGAAGAAATCGAGCAATTCCTGTGCGTGGTCTTCTTCAGTTTCTCCGGCAGCTGTCCTGAAGATGCTCAGCAACGGCAGACGGAGGTTATTTTCAAGCACCAGTCGGATCACACCGAGCGCAGCGCGGCGCAGCGCGTAGGGGTCTTTCGAGCCGGTGGGTTTTTCATTGATGGTCCAAAAGCCGATCAGCGTTACTATTTTGTCGGCGAGTGCGACGGCGACGCTTTCGGCCAGGCTCGGGCATTTGTCGTTGGGGCCGAGCGGCGAATAATGCTCGGCTATGGCCTCGGCCACTTCGGGTGCTTCGCCGTCAGCAATGGCATAGTAACAACCCATAAGGCCTTGCAAATCTGGGAATTCGCCGACCATTCTAGTGCTGAGGTCAGCTTTGCAGAGGCGTGCTGCCGAGCGTACGCGATCACGCTGCGCGCCCGAAATATATTGGCATAGCTCGACCGCCAGTGCCTGGATGCGGCCGACCTTTTCATCAAGCGTGCCGAGCTTAGCGTGGAAGACGATATGTTTCAGCGCTGGGGCACGGCTCAAAAGGGTATTTTTGCGGTCCTGATCCCAGAAGAATTTGGCGTCCGATAGGCGGGCGCGTAACACGCGCTCATTGCCATCGACGATTGCAGCACCTTCATCTTCGGTCTCGACATTCGCCACCATGATGAAATACGCTGCCAGCTTGCCAGCATTATCTGCCAGGCTGAAATATTTCTGATGCTTGCGCATAGCGGAGCTTAAGACCTCGCCCGGCATTTCCATGAATTCCTGATCAATGCTCCCGAGCAATGGCAGCGGCCATTCCACCAGCCCGGCATTTTCCGCTAACAGCGCGTCGTCCGGTATGACGGTGAGGCCTTCAGCGGCAGCCAAGAGCTCGGCGTCATCTCGGATAATTTGTTGCCGCTCGGCAGAATCGAGGATGACGCAAGCGGTGCGGAGTTTGTCGCGGTAATCGGCGAAATCCGTGACGGTGAATTTATCACCGGCCAAAATACGGTGGCCGTGTGTGGCATTTCCGGCTTTTGTATTGTGGAAGGCGAGGGGGACGATTTCGCCGCCGAGCAGGCAAAGCAGCGAATGGATTGGCCGCACCCAGCGCCCGCGACCGGAGCCCCAACGCATCGATTTGGCCCAAGGCAGTTTTTTCAGCGCATCTGGAATGATATCGGCCAGTACTTGCGTGGTCGCTCGGCCTTTTTCCTTGCTGACGGCGAACCACACTTTGCCCTTTGGCGTATCGCGTTGTTCGCATTGATCGAGGGTCAGGCCGGCGGATTTGAGAAAACCGGCAATCGCTTTCTCTGGGGCATCAATTTTGGGGCCTTTGCGCTCGACCGAGATATCGGGCTGGATATCGGGCAGGCCATCGACCATCAGGGTGAGGCGGCGCGGCGTGACAAAACTTTGTGCATCGTCATAGCTGAGGCGTGCTTCTTTCAGACGCTCCGCCACCAGGCGCTTGAGGTCGGCTGCCGCCTTGGCCTGCATGCGGGCCGGAATTTCTTCGGATAATAGCTCAAAAAGAAGCTCGGCCATGATGCTTAAGCCCCGCTCTCTTGCGCTCTCTCAGTCGCCAGCCACGCTTCGCAGCAGGCTTTAGAGAGGGCACGCACACGGCCGATGTAGGCGGCGCGCTCGGTCACGCTAATGACCCCGCGCGCATCGAGGAGATTGAACAAATGGCTTGATTTCATGCATTGATCATAAGCTGGTAGCGGCAGGGCGGGAGAGATCGCAAGTAGCTCCTGGCAGGCCTTCTCCACATCGTCGAAATGACGCAGCAGGCGGTCCGTATCCGCATACTCAAAATTATAGGCGGAGAATTCACGCTCGGCCTGTTTGAAGACATCGCCATAAGTGACTTTGGCGTCTCCCTCGGCGCCGTTCCAATCCAAATCGTAAACATTATCGACGCCTTGCACATACATTGCGAGGCGCTCGAGCCCATAAGTGATCTCGGCGGAGACCGGGTCGCAATCGAATCCGCCAACCTGCTGGAAATAGGTAAATTGCGTGACTTCCATGCCGTCGCACCAAACTTCCCAACCCAATCCCCAGGCGCCGAGTGTTGGGCTTTCCCAATCGTCTTCAACAAAGCGAATGTCATGGGCGCGCGCATTAATGCCGAGGCGCGCTAGCGAAGCAAGATAGAGATCCTGCGCATTCAGCGGCGAGGGCTTCAGGATCACTTGAAACTGGTAGTAATGTTGCAGCCGATTGGGGTTTTCACCGTAGCGTCCATCCGTTGGTCGTCGTGACGGCTGAACATAGGCCGCGCGCCATGGCTTTGGCCCAAGGCTGCGCAAGGTCGTTGCTGGATGAAAGGTGCCAGCGCCGACTTCTAAATCATAGGGCTGCAAAATGATACAACCCTGCTCGGCCCAGAAGCGCTGAAGCTCGAGGATCAGGGATTGGAAAGACGAACGGGATTTTTGCTTTGCGTCCATTAGATTCCAACCATTAGCCACCACGTAGGCGGCGGTCAACGGTCAAACAATTTAGCGCTGCACAGCTCAAATGCTGCGCGAGCCAAACATCACGCTAGGTTTCACAAATATGGGTGTCGAGCGAAGCGCTATAGGCCCTGCATTTTGGGCATTGTACCATACTTTCGATGGTGATACCGGAGGTCTCGTTCTGCTCTGCTTTTTTTGGTCCGCTTCGACGATTGCGATTGATACGTCCAGCAGCCTTGAAGCCGTACCAGACGACCGCGATTACCGCGATCAGAATAAGGAGTTTGGGAAGGCTAAAACCGAGCATTACCGGCTAGTTACGATCCTCGATATTGTCCTGATCATTGTTCTCATCCAGCTTTGCCGCTTTGGCTTTCATCCGACCCATCGCCTTAAAGCCGTACCAAACAACGGCGATTACGGCGACTAGAATTATGAGCTTCATTGGGCTAAACATGTTCTTCCTCCTAATATCGGCGAATTTCCGAAAAATGCACTCACTGGCGCAACCAATTGATGGTTAAGGCCAAATTTGATTCTTCTTTCGCCAAGTTCAAGTAGTAATTTGAGGCTTACCAGCCCCCGGGTCAAGCCTTGTTGATCGGATTTAGAGCCCGAATCGGCTCCACCAGGCTCGCGCTTCCACTGCAGAGAGCAAGCCGTCTATCAGACTGCCGCCTTCAAACGGTAGAATTGGGGCGCTATTTTCGGCATTGCCGCCAAATCCGAAGCGCCGGCGCAGCCATCCTGGGCGGCGCTCGATAGTGCGCATGCAAACATTCTTGCCATACCGTTCACGCAGCACAGCGCGCAGATCACCGACGCCGTCGGCTAGGCCAATCTCCACGGCGCGCTTGCCGAGCCAAAAATCACCGCTGAAAAGCTCTTCTTCGTCGAGATTGAGGCGCTGGCCACGGCGTGTACGTACTAGATCTTTGAAATTGTTATGAATCTGGCGTTGTACATCTTCCAGTCGGGCAACATCCTCGGAGCGCTCCGGCTTGAACGGGTCGAGCAGAGACTTTTTGCTACCCATGGTGTGCAGGCGGCGCTCAATGCCGAGTTTTTCGATGGCATCGGTAAAGCCGAAGCCAGCGGAAATCACGCCGATGCTGCCCAGAATTGAATTCTCATTGATGAAAATTTCATCCGCCGCGCAGGCCAGCCAATAGCCGCCTGAGGCCGCGACGTCCTCGACAAAGGCCATAATAGGAACTTCGCGCTCCATCGCCAGGTCGCGAATGCGGCGTTGAATCAGCGCCGATTGGGCTGGCGAGCCACCAGGCGAATTTATCAGGAGTGCAATGGCCTTAAGGCCGGGCAGGCGGAAGGCGCGCTCAATGGAGGGCGCGACGGTCTGGAGGCTAAGTCCACTGCGCAGTATGCCACCCTGGCCGATGGTTCCATTCAGGCGGATGATACCGACCACAGGCGGTGGGCGGCGGAAGGTTAGGCGGGCGATAAGACGCAACGTCATGTGCTCAGGCTCTCTTACAGATTTAGTCTTACAGTTTTAGCGCGCCGCCATGGCGCAGGATGGCATCGGCGGCGCCGGTGTTTTCTCCATTTTCCTTATGCAGCACCAAGCCAGCCGACATGTGAAGCGCTCCCTTGGTGCCAGCTAACGCCTGGACGATCACCCGTTTAGCAGTCACTGGCGTTTGTACTTCTTCCACACCGTCTGACCCAAAGGGATTATGCGGCCATAGCGGGAAAATCACCACATCGCCGGCTCTATCTTCCAGCAGGGCCAGTAACTCGGCCAGACGATCAGTGCGGTGGATCATTGTAATAGTGCCGCCCGGACGCGCCATGGAGAGGCAATAATTTACCCAGGCACCGAGCCCGCCAGCGCCTTCAATATTGGCTCTTACTCTCTCATTCTTAGCCGAAGCGCGCACCCGTCCGGCCTCAAAATAGGGTGGGTTGGCCATGATATGGTCAAAACTGCGTGGTGCTAGGCGGGGTGGCGGGCGTAGCAAATCGCCGACCATGGCGTGAACACGGTCGGTCAGTCCATTCTCAGCTATATTCTCGATCGCGAGATGCACCAGCTCGCGCTGCACTTCGACGCCAGTGATTTTTACCCGAGGGATACGCCTAGCTAGACATAACATTGCCGCGCCGACACCGGTGCCGACATCGAGCACTGTTTCGCCGTCAAGCGCCGGCACGCAAGCGGCCAGTAATACCGGATCAATCGCCACCCGATACCCAGCAGCGTGCTGGCGCAAGGTGATTTGGCCGCCGAGGATAGCGTCTTCGGTGATATGTTCAGGCAGGGCCATCCGGTTCCTCCGCTTGGCGCAAGATAAAGCGCGCGCGCTTAGCATCATCATCTGTCACCATCAGGCGGCGCGGAATGGCAGAGGTGCTTCCCTCCAGCACGCTCATATCCTGGTCGAAGATAAAAGTTTGAATGCCGCCATCGCGCAACAGCGCCTTCAAAAAAGATAATTTGACCGGATCGTTTAGTCTCAGCAATTCCACCATAGAAATTCCACCAACAATCTAGTTCGAGTGCTTCACGTATAAGGAATGGGTGCATTGCTGCGCCCAGACGATTTTAGTATATATATCTACAGCATTTGTGGGTTTGTCGACTCGGCACAATTTTATTTTTTTATGGTGGTTCGCCGAATTCATGCTTGCCGCTGGTACGCGCGGTGTAACGGAGCGGCAGATAATAAGAAGAGGTAGTTTTGGCTGAGGTTGTTGCATTCGACGTGAAGACCCAGGCGGCGCCCAAGGAAGATGCGACGCTTGATGATCTGCAGACCCTCGTCGCGGAGGACCTGCGAGAGGTAAATCGTGTCATTTTGGAGCATATGAACAGCGATGTAGCGCTGATCCCCACGTTAGCAGGTCATATCATTGCGTCCGGCGGCAAGCGTCTGCGCCCTATGTTGACCCTGGCGTCGGCAAACATGTGCGGCTATTCAGGCAGCCGGCAAATCAGCCTGGCCGCTTGTATCGAATTTATTCATACTGCCACATTATTGCATGATGATGTGGTCGATGAGAGCGATCTCAGGCGCGGCAAGGCAACGGCTAATGCGGTGTGGGGCAATAAGCCAAGTGTGTTGGTTGGCGATTTTCTATTTTCGCGCGCCTTCCAGCTTTCGGTTGCCGATGGCTCTCTCAAAGTACTTGCCATTCTCGCCAATACCTCGGCTGTGCTCGCGGAGGGCGAGGTCATGCAATTGATGACGTCTAACGATACCGAGACCAGCGAGGCAGCCTATCTTGAGGTAATCACCGCAAAGACGGCGACGCTGTTCGCCGCAGCTTGCCAATTCGGCGCGTTGGTGGCGGAGCGCCCCTTGATTGAGGAGGAGGGGCTAACAAATTATGGCCTCAATCTGGGTATCGCCTATCAGCTCGTCGATGACGCTCTGGATTTCTTCGCCCGCGAGGACACGCTTGGCAAATCCATTGGCGATGACTTCCGCGATGGCAAAATCACTTTGCCGATCGTGCTGTCGTTCCGCCGTGGCAACGAGGACGAGCAGCAATTTTGGCGCCGTACCATGGAAGATGGCGAGCAGCGCGCGGGTGATTTTGAGCATGCCGTGGCTTTGATGGAACGTCATGGCGCAATAAGGGATACCTTGGAGCGTGCACGGCATTATGGCGCCATGGCGCGGGATTCGCTTGATATCTTTCCCGATTGCGCGGCCCAGGAATGTTTGCGCGAGGTCGTAGATTTTTGTATTCGTCGCGCCCACTAGAGCATGTCATGCTCGCATGCGCTCACACGAGTTGTTCTAGCTCTTTGGAATTAAAGAAAATCGTCGTTGCAGGTGATTCCACCTGCTCGGATTTTACTTTAGTTAGAAAACTATCTGACCAATTAGGAATTTGAAATGAACGATGGTGCAATTCTTGTGACCGGTGCCGCCGGCCTGATCGGCTTCACCTTGGCTGCAAGGCTCCAGGCGAGCGGCAGGCCTGTGATCGGCATGGATTTGGCGGTGCCTAACGGGGCCTTTGATTTTCCCTTCATCGCCGCAGATCTTGGCGATGTGCACAAGCTTTATGAGGCGCTCGACCAGGATGTGCGCGGTATCATTCATTGCGGCGCCATATCGGGGCCTATGCTATTGCTCGATAATCCGCGCTCCATTGTCCAGTCTAATATTATGGGCAGCGCCAATGTTTTTGAAGCTGCGCGCCAGCGGGGCTTGCGCCGTGTGGTCTATTGTTCTTCGACCTCGGCTTATGGCGATCATCCGGAGGGCTTGGAAATATGCATGGAAGATACGCCCCTGAACGCCGTTGATATTTACGGCGCAACCAAGGCGAGCGGCGATATTTTGGCACGCGCTTATGCCGCTCAACACGGGCTGGATAGTGTCGCTTTGCGCTTCTCATGGGTTTACGGGCCGCGCCGAATCACCGATTGCTTAATTCGTGAACTGCTCTTAGATGCCCTAGAAGGGCGTCAGAGCCGCCACGCCTATGGCCCCAATTTCGCTCGCCAATATGTTTATATTGAAGATGTAGTCGATGCCGCCATAGCCGCTTATGACAGCGCTGAACTCGGCGCGCGTGCTTTCAATATCACTGGCGGCGGGCGCGCGAGCTTTGAAGATATCATTGCAGCGGTGCGCGCGGCGGTGCCGGCGGCAGATATCGTCAATGAAGGTAACGAGGGTGCTGACCTCAACCACGCGCCGATAGATATAACAGCGGCGCGGGATGTTCTCGGCTGGCAACCTCGTTGGTCGCTTGAAGCGGGCGTGCGGGCCTATTCGAATTGGCTGCACAATAATTGATTTTTAATGGCCGGGGGGTGACATCTGCTTGCCGCGCGCCCGCGATAGCGTTATAAAGCCGCCGCCCCCATCAATTTGCCGAAGATGCAGGGTGGCACAGATGGATATATATATTTAAATCCTGGTATCGGAGTGTAGCTCAGCCTGGTAGAGCACTGCCTTCGGGAGGCAGGGGCCGGGGGTTCAAATCCTCTCACTCCGACCAATTATTTCAATAACGCAGGGCCCACTAGTGGGCAACATTATGCCACATTCTCCCAGGCGCCGCTTTTTCCGGAGCGGAACAGCGCGTCGAGAATGCGCATATTGGCGAGCGCGTCTTCAAGCGGAAATTCAAGAGTTCCGCCGCGCACTGCGGCGCTGAATTCCTCGGCCTGATTGGCATACATATTGAGCGGCTCGAAGGTCTCGTATTCCTCCACGGCATCGTCCCAGATGCCGCGGTCGCCGCCGATCAGTATTTGCGCTTTACGGTCGGACGGCTGGGCGAAGGGATCGGAAAGCTCGATCCGCCCGTGGCTACCGAAGAACGCCATATGCTGTTGCACGGCGAGCTCGGTCGAGCAAGTGAAGCCGGCCTGCCCGGCCGGGAAGTCGAGGATCGTGCTCACCAGGCAGTCCACACCGGTTTCAGCGTCGCGACGGACTGCAGCGAACACCCGAGTCGGTTCGTTAGCAAATATATAGCGCGACGTCACCATTGGGTAGACGCCGATATCCAACAGACCGCCGCCGCCCATCTCGGGCTTGTTGCGGAAATTTCCTGAATCTTCGAGGCGGTAGCTGAGCCATCCATGTGCGGCCTTGAGCGTGCCGATGCGCCCGCCCTGCACCAGCTCGCGCACGCGGCGCCATTGTGGGTGGTGGCGGATGACGAAGGCTTCCTGGACCAATAGGCCGGTCTTGTCGCGCGTGGCAATCAACTTCTCAGCCTCCGCCGCGTTCATCGCAAGGGGCTTTTCGCACAACACATGCTTGCCGGCCTCGAGCGCCTTGATCGACCACGGCACATGCAAATGATTTGGCAGCGGATTGTAGACCACGTCGATTTCGGGGTCGTCGATCAGTTCCTGGTAAGAACCATAGGCGCGCGGGATGGCGAACTTCGCCGCCAATTGTAGCGCCGTATCGGCGCTACGGCTGGAAATTGCGCACAGTTCAAGGCCTTCGCATTGCAAAAGCGCCGGAACGATATGTTCGACGGCAAAGTTAGAGCTGCTCAAGATTCCCCAGCGGATGACGGCCATAGAATTTCCCTATTGGATTTTGCATGACAGAAAATAGTCACGTACGGCTGCAAAGCAAAGTGATACATCGCCTCATCACCGCGCTTGCGCGCTGGTTGGCGATGCCGCAAGTTTGTCGCTAGGAACAGGTGCGGGTCCTTCCTGACCGATCATCTGCCGGTAACGCGCTATCGCAAACTATTTCCAGCAACAGTACTTATGGAGGCTCTTCGCTTCACGATGAAAATTGAATTAGCGCCGCCAAAAACCGCGCGCGTGCCCGGTAAACCGAGCTCGTCTGCCTACATTTGCAGGACCATATCGCCTAGCGGTCCAGGACGGTGGAGAGCTTGCCAACCGAAGTTTAGTCTTCTGCAATAGGAAAAATTAAATGCATTTATTCCCTCATTGCTCAAATTTACGCCTACTTCGGGGCGGACTCCAATCCTAAGTCAGAGTGCGACGGGCGCCGATTGGCAATTCCGCCATGCGGGCATACTCTCCTGTGGCCAAGGCTGCGGGGTCGTTCAGCCAATCGAGAAACATATCGGTAGTGTCCAGTCCCCAGAAAAGCTCGCCGCTCGCTACAATGGTGGGAACGCCGAAGACACCGGTGGCTAACGCTTCGTCGGTGTTGTATTTGAGTGTCCGTTTAGTTTCGGGGGCGGAAATTTTTGCTTCGCTGTCGCCCACGCCGAGGCTCTCCGTTAGACGGCGCCAACCTTTCTCGCTCTCCACGTCCTCGCCCTCCGCATAAATAAAACGGAAGATTTCGCCGATCGCAGCAACGTCTTCGCGCAACGCTACGGCTAGCCGTAGAACTTTAAGCGGATTGAACGGATGCGCCGGCGGCAGGGTGAACGGGATGCCGCGCCGCTCCGCCAGCCAGCAGCAATAGCGATTGGTGTGGTGGCGTTTGGCGGGTATTTCGGCCGGGCCCTTGTGGCCCCAATGGTTGAGCATGCCGGCGAACAGCACCGGTCGGTGTGAAATATCTAGACTCTCCGGCAGCCGCTCCAGTTCGTGCCAATGAAGATAGGCGAAGGGAGAGATAAAATCGAAATACCAGACCGCCTTGGTCATCACGTGCCTCCTATTATACTCACCGTGTTGCTGCCTTTCAAACGCCCTTATATCCACCGTCCGCCAGCAGCAATAACTGGCTGATACTCTGACCTAAAATAAATGGCCGCCGTGATCAACGCGAGGCCACCAAAAACCGCCATAGGCATATTAAATTTCATAGCTCGCTCCTTTGTGAGAGAGGGAAGGATTAATCATTGGCTAACCCTAAGTCCAGAATCGCCCCGACGAGTAGACCGGGCCGTTTACATGGCTTGATCTATGATACGGAGAATCGGGTGGTCGCGGAGCATGAATTGATTGCATCCACTCATCACTAGCACAGTGTCTGAATCCGTTCCGCCGAAGTGCTGCGACAGCCTCATCAACTGACGCAAAGGACAACTCATCGAAAACGCCGCTGAGGTCATGAAGGAAATAGACGCATACGCCGCCCTCTGAATCCGCCTCGATCAAAGCCCAATTATGTTGGAGAAACTCAGGGATTTTGACCCAGAAGTCACTCGACTTAATTGAGACGGTTCCCATCACGCCGCCGCGATCAACGCGAGGCCGCCAAACACCGCCATAGGCATATTAAATTTCATAGCTCGCTCCTTTGTGAGAGTGGGAAGGATTAATCATTAATTCGGTGCGGTAGTTAGAGTTCTCTTTAAATCGATGACGGCTTCGAGGTGCGGTTAACCAAGAACAGACCTAAGAAGAGGAGGGCGATAGCGGCTCCAATCCAGGAGCTCGGCACCTCGCCAAAATAAAGCGCGGCCCAGCCAAGTCCCATCAGTGTGCCAAAATAGCCAATGGTCGAGTAAACAACGGGCCCTACCATCCGGATGATCTCGAGGGCGAACACCATGAAAATCGCGTTGATGACGATGGTTCCGATCAGCGCCCAGTCGCCATCGGTCATGGTAGCGTCGAAAATCCACCAATTATCAGTCACCGCCATGATAGGCAGCATTAGGATGGTGACGCATGAGAAAATGCCGCAGGTAAGCGGGATCGGCCGCATCTCGGGGGGGCGGAGAATTGCCACGCACACTGTCCCGATCGCATAGCAGAGCGGAGCGCCAAAAGCCATCAACAGCCATGGTGCCATTCCAGGCTCCGGCAGGCTTTGGCCAGGCAGGAGAATCAACAAGATACCGGCGAGACCGAACAAGATCCCAGCAATACGAAGCAAGCGGACGCGGTCGATTCGGAAGAGAACGGCAATAACATAGGTCAAGATCGGTGAGAGGGTGAGGCCTAGTGCAATGGCACCGGCGGGAACCTTGGGCGCGACGAAAGCGAGTAAGGTATACGGCACGGCGATCCCAACGACACCAAGCAGCAGATAGAGGCGGAGATCTTTGTACCGCAGGCTTGGCAGTTGCCGTGTGGCGACCGCCGCAACAAGCGTCACCAGAGCGGTACCAAGGCCTTGCCAAAAAACAAACGCAAAGACCGGAATGCCTTCGGTGATGGCGATCCGATTTAGTGAAAAAGTCATGGAGTATATCGCAGCTGCGAATAGAAGCATTGCGAACGGCAAGAGGTGCGATTTATTCACCATTCATCAATTTCATCATCATCCGTTGCCTCCAGCCACACCATTAAGCACGAGGTGCAAAATGATACTCTGGTTATTAGCCCGAGCGAAAGAGCGTTCAACTTTGATGGGCTTGTTTTCGCTCGCTGGCGCGGTTGGCTTTGCTATCTCGCCAGAAAATAAGGAAATCGTGATTGGCGCAGCAGTTGCGGTTGTGGCCGCCATCACGGCAATGACCCGCGATAAGCCAGCCGCAGAATGATAGGCGGCATATTTTCATTCCTGGGGGCGGCACTCAAAGCGCTGCCCCTTATTTTTTCATTCATGGCGGGGAGAAATCATGCGCGCAGCAGAAGCATGGCGGCCAAGGCAAGGGCGAAGACTAATCAGGCGGACATTGCTACTCGCGCTCATCGCGACCCTAGCGCTATTCTTGAGCGGTTGCGGAAACGCGGCCTTTGAGACCGGTAGTTGTCCTACATGGCCGGAAGTTGGGCCGGTAGTGGCAGAGGAGGTGGAGCGGGGCATGATGCCCGCTGATCGATTTCCAGCGTTTTGGGAATGGATGGGGCGCGCAGACAAGCTGCGTGATCAGCTTCTAGATTGTTGAGGTGCGCGCAATTTGTTAATCATATGGGTATAATTTTATCGGCATAACTAATCACTAGGGGAATAAATTATGTATGCTCGATTCTATAAATTTCATATGGCAGCAGAATCTTTCGATGAGATGCTTGCTTTTTTCGATGATACAGCAAAGCCATTGATCGAATCTGTGGAGGGTCACCTTGGTTTGCAATCCGTAAGAACTACTGAGACCGAATCTATAATGGTTTCGTTCTACAAGAATAAAGGGGCAGCCGATGCTGCCAGCCAAAAAGCAGCACCAATATTTCAGGAAATGGCAAAATGGATGACCGCACCTCCTGAGGTGCTTGGTGAAGGGGACGTAATGCGTTCATTAAATTTGGGCTATTAACTCATCGAGTTAATGGATGGCGCGTGTGGACAAGCTGCGTGATCAGCTTTCCGATTGTTGAGGCGGGGGCGCCGCATCGTAAGACATCCCCTCAGCCGTCAATGTAACCGCGACCGGGCCGCCGACGTTTGCCAATCCTTTACGCCGCAGCGCGGACCACACGGACGGATTTGTTAAACCGCTTGCCTCTCTTTTCGAGACGGTTAATTCGCCGATATGAAAATGGTCGCCATGGGCAACTGGGATTTCTAAGAGAGTAACGGCACCCGTCGCTTCGTCGCGACTTGAATTGGCTGAATCCTGAGCGAGCAATTGCGCCAAGGCCAATGTTCGGAGTTGAAGCTTGTTGAGCTTCAGCGGATTTTTCTTCGGTGGCATTACAGTTTACGGCCCTCCAACCGTTGTTCTTTTTCATTGCTAGCGTCGTCGTCACGCATGCGCAGCGCCTTCACAACACGCTTCTATAACGTCGCATTGCGGGCAGCGAATATGCGCCTGTTCCTCTCGAACTTCAGAGCCGCAGCGTGGGCAAATAGGTGACAAATCGGTCATGCCGCATTATGCCGTAGACCGGCCACATAAGCCCGAAATAGTGATGAATTGGCGATGTGGCACAAATGCGGCACGACTAGGCGCTACTGTGCGCGACTCATGTCCCACTAAGCCATTGATTTATATAGATTAGAACACGTAGAGCACTGCCTTCGGGAGGCAGGGGCCGGAGGTTTAAATCCTCTCAATCCGACCAATCTCCGACCAATTATTTTAATGTCTTAGCTGCTAAATGTAACAAGAGGTAATGTTACATATGGCCCGCATATGGCACGAAAGACCGGAAATGGAGGACTAATGACGACAGTAATTCTCGAATCTAAGGCCAAGCCGGGGCTCGGCAACGGGCTGGTGGAAAAACTAAGGGAAATCCTGCCAGATACGCGGAGCTATGATGGCAACCAGAGCGTAGACGTGTATCAGGAGGCAGACGACCCGGACACCATCATTATCCACAGCCATTGGGACAGCAAGGGGCATTGGGAGAAATATATGGCCTGGCGCGAGGAGACCGGCGTGATGAGTGCTTTCGTCGAGGCGATGGAAGGCCCTCCCTCGTTCCGCTTTTTAAACAAGACTGACGCTTGAAATAAGATAGCTTGGCGGCGCCTGTGCGCGCCCATGACGTCTTGCAGGTAATCGTCGTTCACATGCGCGTATCGCTGGATGGTTCTGGGGTCTTTATGGCCAAGCCATTTGCCGACACCTTCCAATCGGCTACGTTATAAGCCACATCATTGCCCTTTTTCGCACCGTCCTTGTCGTTGCTCGACCGAATGAGGACAGTCTCAAGGTCCCTAGCACGCGGAAGACTGGCCTGGAATTTGAATTAATGAGTTGACAGGCAAAGTTTCTATTGCGAATCATTATCATTCTCATATATAATGTAATTGCTCGTTTGTCCAACTATCCCCTCAAGTTCAGTGCGCGTTACGCGCGGTCCCCCGAATACGAAAGTAAACGCCATGATTCGAAAAACCGATTTCTTCATCGACGGGCGCTGGCTGGCGCCAAGCGAAGCACATGACTTCGAGGTCATCAACCCAGCCGATGAAAATCCCTATGCGGTCATCTCGCTTGGCGGGGAGGCCGATCTCAATAAGGCCGTCGCCGCCGCCCGCGCCGCCTTCCCAGCATGGAGCCAAACCGACCACGCCGAGCGCTTGGCGCTGTTGGAAACCCTGGCTGAGATTTACGCCCGCCGCAGCGACGAGATGGCCGAAGCCATTTCCAAGGAAATGGGCGCGCCAATCAAACTAGCTACTAACGCACAGGCGGCCGCCGGCCTTGGCCATATTAAGGCCTTTATCCGAGCTCTAAAAGACTTCAAATTCGAGGGGCAGCTTCGCGACGACACGCCGGATGAATATTTAATCCATGAGGCGACCGGCGTGTGCGGCCTGATTACGCCGTGGAACTGGCCGATGAACCAAGTCACCTTGAAAGTGGTTCCGGCGGTCGGCGTCGGCTGCACGGTAGTTCTGAAGCCGTCAGAAATTGCTCCCATGTCGTCGATGTTGTTTGCCGAAATGATGAATGAGGCCGGTTTCCCGGCCGGGGTCTTTAACCTGGTCAACGGCGACGGCCCGACCGTCGGCGAGGCCATGAGCCACCATCCTGACATCGACATGATGAGCTTCACCGGGTCGACTCGGGCCGGCGTCGCGGTCACCAAGGCCGCCGCCGAAACAGTCAAGCGGGTGTCCCTGGAATTGGGTGGCAAAGGTGCTAACATCGTGTTCGCCGACTGCGACGTTGCCGGCGCGGTCAAGCGCGGCGCGCTTCATTGCTTCAACAATACTGGCCAGTCCTGCAACGCGCCGACGCGCATGCTGGTTGAAAGCTCGGTCTATGACGAGGCCGTCGAGGTGGCCCGCAAGACCGCCGAGGCAACCGCCGTCGGCCAACCCGCCGAGGAGGGCAGTCACATCGGCCCTCTAGTCTCTGAGGTACAATTCGACAAGGTTCAGGACCTGATCCAGGCTGGCATCGACGAGGGCGCGCGCCTGGTCGCCGGCGGTACCGGACGGCCCGAAGGCTTCAACCGCGGCTATTTCGTGCGTCCGACAGTATTCGCCAACGTCAACAACGGCATGCGAATCGCGCGCGAGGAGATTTTCGGCCCGGTATTGTCGATTATTCCGTTTGAGGGCGAGGACCAGGCGGTGGAAATCTCCAATGATACCAGCTATGGGCTGACCGATTACGTGCAAAGCGGCGATAACGCGCGCACCCAGCGCATGGCACGCCAGTTGCGCGCTGGCATGGTGCAAGCTAATGGCGCTGATCGGGCCAGCGGCAGCCCATTCGGCGGCTATAAGCAGTCGGGCAATGGCCGCGAGGGCGGCGAGCATGGCTTCATGGAGTTTTTGGAAGTCAAAGCGGTTTCCGGCTGGACGACCACCAGTTAAGCCCGCCGGCGGACCTTAAACGAGGGGCGGCACTAAGTGTGTCGCCCCTTTTGTTATCTTACCGCCGCTTGATGCCCGCCGTTTTAGCCGGGGCACCGGTGATGTCTCGGGATGCCTTCGGGATGCAGGGGCCGGGGGTTCAAATCCTCTCACTCCGACCAATATTTTCAATTACTTAGATGCTAAATCTAACAAGTGCTACCGTTAGGTGTGGCTCGTATGTGGCACGAAAGATCGAGAATGGGACCTATTTGGCCCCTTTTTTTCTGTTTTAGCGGCGTCTGTGTGCGCTCATGACGTCTTGCAGGTAATCGTCGTTCACGTGCGCGTATCGCTGGGTCGTTCTAGGGTCTTTATGGCCAAGCTATTTCCCGACACCTTCCAACCCTGCGCTGCCCTGCAGCAGCCATGATGCCCGCTGATCGATTTCCAGCGTTTTGGGAGTGGATGGGGCGCGCAGACAAGCTGCGTGATCAGCTTTTAGCGTGCTGAAAAAAACACCGGGGGGGGCAAGGATGCGGTCCGCCATAACGCTTAACGCAAATTGCGTCATCGACAAAAGATAATTCTAGCCAGCAGGTGCATACGCGCTGGAAGCAGTCTGAGCTGCTTGAACAATTCGCGCGATGTTAACTTCTTCAAGGTAATCCACCTGGTCGCACGTACCACTAGCTTTGATTGCTAATACTAGGCCAATGGCTGTTTCTTGGTCTTTAACCTCAACACGCACCATTATGTCATATTTGCCGCGCACAAACGCGATCTGGTCAACGCTTCCCCCAACAGAATCCATTAATTTCTTGCCTGCAGCCTCACGGTCCGATCCTGAAATAAGACCTTTGAGAGCGTGAGGAGCATATTTGGCGAGTATTATAGCTTTCATCGTCTATTTCTCCGTGCTTTTAAAGATGTCAAAGACCTCAAATTTGAGTCTACAACACCCAACTCTGGTTACGGTTCCTATATCTTACATTGCTTTCCCGCCCTTGGCATTTAACTGAGTTTAACTATGTGCATTGGTCCCTTGTCCCCGGCAATGGAGGCGAATTTGCGGTGGGGCACGAATGGGGCACAACTGAGCGCTACTAGGTGCTACTCGGCGCGGCTCTAACTCCCGTAAGCCATTGATCTAGTGGAGATAAATATATGACGGCCAGCGCCTTCGGGAGGCAGGGGCCGGGGGTTCAAATCCTCTCACTCCGACCAATTATTTCAATGACTTAGCTGCTAAATGTAACAAGTGCTACCGTTAGGTGTGGCACGTATGTGGCACGAAAGACCGGAAATATGCCGGATTTTCCGCCTATGTTCCCTATTTCCGTCGGACGTGCGCGCCCATGACGTCTTGTAAGTAATCGTCGTTCACGTGCGCGTATCGCTGGGTGGTTCTAGGGTCTTTATGGCCAAGCCATTTGCCGACACCTTCCAACCCTGCGCCGCCCTGCAGCAGCCATGATGCGCATGAATGTCGAAGGTCGTGGATGCGACCAGTGTCGATACCGGATCGATTGATCGCACTCGCGAAAGACCGTTTTACGTTCTTAATTGGCCGTCCTTGATATTCGATCACATAGAACGTTGTTGCCCGTTGCTGCTGCCGCCGGAGCCACCAGAGTAAATTGCATGGAATTGGTTGACGGCGCGGCGCGGCCTTCTTCGAGTTCCATAGCGGCCACTTTACCCAGCCGTTAACCAGATCGATGTCGATCCATCGCAGTTTCAATATATGGCTTTTTCGCGCGCCTAAATAAATCGCGATCAGAGTAAAAAGCACCAGGTACTTCCGCTTTTTACTTTGGTACCCTTGGCGCACGGCATTCAAAACCATCGCAATTTCGGACCGGGTGAAGTACCGCTCGTTTGCGGCTGGCGGACCGGGCCGCCGTCGCGGCAATGGCGCGTGATAGGCCCGCCGCCGAATGATTGGCGGCATATTTTCATTCTTGGGGACGGCACTCAAAGCGCGGCCCCTTATTCCTTCTTGGACTTTAATAATAATGAAAATCATTCTCATTTATTAATTTTTAAAAATGTTATTAACCAACAGTTATTTATAATAATTTTTATTAAAGAAAAGTTTTTATATATTTCTCAGAATAAACTTTTTATTGAAAAATAATTATAAATATGAAAGTATATGTTCGTTGTTCTTCGGGCTGATTTAGTAGCGCGAAATGCATAGAAAATGGCAATGTTCTTTTTGAGTGGGGCTTAAAGATGGAAGTAAGTTTATGCAACAGTCTTTGAGATTTCTTCTCGCCAATCACATGTCATTGTGCGCAGCTCAGCTAACCTCCAGGCTTCTGCTACCGCCAACGTTCAAAATGGGAAACAGATCATGAAAGCGGAAAAGACGGTAATTAAACACCTTAATACGATCCTCACCAATGAGTTGACCGCTATCAATCAGTATTTTCTGCACGCGCGAATGTTCAAAAATTGGGGCTTAGATGAGCTAAACGAGAAGGAATACAAAGAGTCGATCGACGAAATGAAGCACGCCGACAGCCTGATTGAGCGTATTCTTTTTCTCGAGGGTTTGCCAAACGTGCAGAGCCTTAACAAGGTGATGATCGGCGAGGATGTAGGTGAGGCTCTAAAATGCGATCTCAGGAATGAGTTGGAGGGCCATAAAGACCTTCAAAACGCTATCCAGCATTGCGAGAAGGTTAAAGACTACGTATCTCGCGACTTGTTAGTCAGCATCCTGGAGTCTGAAGAGGAACATATTGACTGGATCGAGACTCAGATAGAGCTTATCGAAAAGGTAGGGCTTGCAAACTATTTGCAGAGTCAAATGAGTTAGGCCGACTAAGCCGCCAAATGAAAGTTTGGGACGGTTAGCCTGTTTTGGCAAATAACCGCAATTCTTCGTCTATTATGCTCTGCGCAAATCCAACACATTTGGCGCAATCAAGTTGAATCCCGAGCGCGGCGTAGGCCTGCTCCGTCGTCTCTGCGCCACCTTGCGCCAAGTGCCGGAGTTCGGATTCTTTGATTCCATTGCATATGCACACATACATACATGCGGTTCCTTAATTATAATTGAGAATAATTATCATAATCATTTATATTTTCAACAAGATTGTTGGTAACAGCTGCCCTACGTGGCCCACGGCGGGGCCAGCTGTGGCCGAGGAGATGTAGACGGGGGCAACGCCCCCATACCGATTTCCGGCCTTTTGGGAATGGATGGGGCGCGCGGACAAGCTGCGTGATCAGCTTCTAGAATGTTGAGGCAATGAAACGGCAAAGCAGGAGTAAATTTGCGATGGGGCACGAATGGGGCACAACTGAGAGCTACTCGGCGCTACTTGGTGCGGCTCTAACCCCCCGGAAGTCATTGATTTAGTGGAAATAAATATATAACTGCCACGCCTTCGGGAGGCAGGGGTCAGGGGTTCAAATATTCTCACTCCGACCAATTATTTCAATGACTTAGTTGCTAAATTTAACAGCGGGAAGTTATAGAGGCGGCACGAATCCGGCACAAAAGAGCGAAAATGTGCCAGATTTTCCACAATAAATAGGGACGGCCGACATGATGCCGACCGCCCTCATTTGAAAAGTGGATGCCAATCAATTAGGCAAGAGGACCGTATCGATTACGTGAATGACACCATTGGAAGTCTCGATGTCGGCCGAGACAACTTTTGCTGCATCAACCATCACGCCGTTAGTCGCATTCACCGATACCTTGCTTCCCTGGACCGTCTGAACCATTGCGGTTTTGCCTGCAATGTCCGCAGATATAATCTTGCCCGAAACCACATGATAGGTGAGGACCGAAATGAGCTGGTCCTTGTTTTCCGGCTTCAGCAAACTTTCCACTGTGCCAGCGGGAAGTTTTGCGAATGCCGCATCGGTTGGCGCAAAAACAGTAAACGGACCATCGGATTTCAAGGTCTCGACGAGGCCGGCAGCCTGCACTGCTGTAACCAGTGTGTTGAATTGACCTGCCGAAACGGCCGTGTCCACAATATCAGCAGCCTTTGCTGTGACTGCACCAAATAAAAAGGGAATTGCGGCGAGAGTAGCGATTAGGGATACGCGAAGTGACGTCAAAGTAGATCTCCTTCATTTGCGGGTGTGTTGCTCTAGTGCTGATTTCTACGCCTCGGCTCTGACTTTGGATTACCTGAATTTCTTGCCCCCCCCCCTCCAGTCTTCGATGCGGCACGACTAGGCGCTACTGTGCGCGACTCATGTCCCGCTAAGCCATTGATTCATAAAGAGTAAAACACGTAGAGCACTGCCTTCGGGAGGCAAGGGGCATTGGGAGAAATATATGGCCTGGCGCGAGGAGACCGGCGTGATGAGTGCTTTCGTCGAGGCGATGGAAGGCCCTCCCTCGTTCCGCTTTTTAAACAAGACTGACGCTTGAAATAAGATAGCTTGGCGGCGCCTGTGCGCGCCCATGACGTCTTGCAGGTAATCGTCGTTCACATGCGCGTATCGCTGGATGGTTCTGGGGTCTTTATGGCCAAGCCATTTGCCGACACCTTCCAACCCTGCACCGCCCTGGAGCAGACATGATTCGCTTGAATGTCGAAGGTCGTGGATGCGGCCTTTGTCGATGTCGGAGCGCTTGATAGCGTTCGCAAATCCATCCGCGATAATATCGTCACGGCTGTAACCAGCCTAGTGTAAAGCTGCGGGTGATGTGGATTAGCAGACGATATAGTTACCCTCAACAAAACATTTTTTCACTACGCTTCTTACTGCTGCTGTGAAATCGGGGTCGTCCTTTAATTCAGGTTTGCAGGGTTTCATTTCGTCAAGGGGCACGAAAACGCCATCTTGTATATAGCTATGGCAATCGGCTTTGGCCTCTTTAATCGGCTCCATCACCTCTCTAATAAAATAGCCGCGAGCGATAAGGGCGAGCATTAAAAACTCATGAATAAATTTCATTTGAGGTTCTCCCTTGGCTCATTTGATTGCAGGGCTATTTCTTATCGTTTGGTCTGTCTTGGGCTTCTTTATACGTACCAAGTATCGCCTTAATGATGCGCTTGCGTACAAAAAAGGGAATCGGCGCTAATAAAATTCTTAGAATAATCCAGATGATAAATTTCATTGAGGTTCTCCTTTGGCTCACGTTCGTAAATCCATCCGCGACAACATCGTCACGGCTGTCACCAGCCTATCGACTACCGGCGCGCGCGTATACCGCTCGCGGATATATCTGCTTAAGACGGCGACGCGAGTTAGGTGTTGAAATTCTCTATGTGCGGCAAGGCGGCTTGTGGGGCGATGAAGTAGCCAAGGTGTGCCGCAAGCCGAAGCATTTTTTTTGCTGGAACCAGGGCGATCCGAACCGCGCGAAGATGTGCGGCCTGGAGCTAGAGGATCGGGCATTTGCGCGCGTTTTTTAAGCACCGCTGCCGGCACTTGGGCAGAAGACATGGCCGGAGAGACACCACCGGCGGCGCGACCCACTAACACACGGCGGCTATAGCGCCGTCCTGGGTGGCTGGGCATAAGCCGTCGGCGTGGATTAGTAATCACGTTTTTTATAATTCGGTGTGGCAGGTGAGAGCTAGAGTTTGTTGCCCTCGTAACCTGCTCACCGTACAATGGTGGCAGCACGTCAATTGAACAGATTGGGCGCTAAACTGCGCTCGGCTCAGGAGGTATGCAGATGGCTTATACGCGAGCCTATTACACTGAAGAAGTTGGCGCGCCTGCCGAGGAAGTGTGGTCACTGCTGGGCGCCTTCAATTGCCTGCCGGCAATTCTGCCCAAGCTCGTCGCCAAGAGTGAAATGGACAAAACCGGGCTGGTCCGTATCCTCACGATCCGCGACGGCACGCCTTACAAGCGCTACGAACAGTTGATTAGGTACGACGCGCCAAATCGCACGTTGGTTTATCAACTGATTGACAAACAGCGCAGCCGAGTTGCGGTCAAAAATTATACCGCGACGATCCGTGTTCGAAAAATAACCAACCGGCGTTGCGTGGTTTCATGGTCGGGCCGGTTCGAGCAAAAACACGGGACCCCGAAAGAGGTCCGGAGCCTAGTTGAAGGGGTTTACGCAGCCGCCATTGGTGGCGTGAAAAGAAAAATACGCCTCAAGACGCGGCGCAATTGAACGGGCGGAAAACGCGGCTCCGTCGAGTACTTGGGCGATAGCCGGATTCGCGATCGGACCAACGTCCCGCATCCCCCTCGGCATTGCCTCGTTCGGCATTCCGAATGCGTTTTTTTTGCAGATCTAGAGTCCGATTCTTGCTTTTTCATCGCGGGCGCGGCGGTGGAGGTAACTAGGCGCCGGGGTGGCGTTAGTTACTCACCCCGGCGGATGATATTGTGCACCTCAGTAATATCAGGCGTACCTGGGTCTATGCCCATTTCCTCTAGGATTGGCCCAAGGCGCGCACCCATGGCCTCGAAGTCCTTTTGCGAATCAAAGATCACTGAAACTTTCATCTGATCCCCTGACCCAAAACATGCTTCAAGTTCAAGTCCGGGTGCGGGATGAACGCCTTCTTTGTAGAGCCGAGCAACGACTGCGTCGTATTGGGCTGCTGTCAAAGATGGTGGTGCAAAACGAACCAGAATGCTCATAACTTAATCCCTTTCGGTTAGGTTGCTACAAAGGTCACTTAGACGGCCATAATCTATGCGCACCACAGATTATGGGCAATCTTTAGCGTGCTAAACAAACCTAACTGTCTAGATTCCAAGACGTAGCGTGAAATTTCCAAGTTCCGTCTGGCTGACGCTTAAGCACGTCAATTACCTTTGCCGATACATTGCCGTCAGGAATAGCAAGCGTCATATTAGCGAGCAGATAACCTATGTCTTCTCTAGATTCAGCTTCTGTTGTTTCATGGCTTATATAGGTTAGTCCGCTGTCAATCATGCCTTGGATAGTTGCCTTTAATGCCTCAGTACCATCAACTCGAGGAGCGCCTGGGGCAAATAGTGAGGCGTTGTCAGTGTGGTGGGCGACAACACCGTTTACATCTCCCTTTGTGTAAGCTTCAAACCAGCTATTTAACACCGCTTCGATAGCATCATCCATCATAATTCTCCTGCTGAAATTTTAAATATACCAAAAATGTTACCACCGCTCGGCAATTGTAGGCAAACGGCGGCGCGCATACCCAAGCGGCTACACTTCTAGGAAGACGCGGCCAAGGTGGTTCAACAACGAATGTTGCTGAACTTTAAAAAGTCGTTTGAGAGGGCGGTGCGAACGGCGCGGCATAGGTCCGCGCGGTATATATGGCCAGTCAGCGAGGTAATAAGGCCAGAAGTAGTCCGAAACATAAGAACCCCGCCAAAGCGGGGCTCTTATGTTGCGTTACTCTAGGCATGCTAGGGAAGCACCCATTCACCCTTCCATGCGGTCCTGAAGTTGCTACCGTCTGCGGTAATGGGTCCACGCGGAAAACATTGTCCACTACCTGTTACGCCAGCATATTTTCCAGTTCCACCATTCATGACCCAATTACAGTCACTGAAATCGGGTGTAGTTGCGCTAAATGCTGCCACCCAAATATCTCCGTGAATGTCAGTTACTGAACAAAATCCTTTCCAAACTATCGGCGCTCCTTCTGCGGATAGCAATAAGGTTGAATTGCAATTAGCTACTTTATCAGAAGGGAAGTTCGCAGCGGATGGATCTTCAATCCAAAACCCATGAGTTGTCCGATTTATCAATGTGGAGCCGTCGGTTAGAGGGGTTGCTGTTGAGGAGGTTACGGTTGTAAGGCCCTGTCCAGTAGTTGGAACTGTTGTTCCCGCTGATGCTAGTTTTCCTAATGAAAATATGGCTGTCAGAGCAAAAATGGCTGCTAGAGATATGACTAACGTTTTAAAAAGTTTGATTATTGCTTACTCCTTGCTGATACATGTTAAGGGACACCTAATTAGAACAGGAAGTTTCACTTTCACCAGAGTTCTCTTTAAATTCATGACGGCTTCGAGGTGCGGTTAACCAAGAATAGGCCGAGGAAGAGGATAGCGATAGCGGCCCATATCCAAGGGCTCGGTACCTCGCCAAAATAAAGCGCGGCCCAACCAAGGCCTATCAGTGTGCCAAAATAGCCAATGGTCGAGAATAAAACCGGCCCTAACATCTGAATGAGCACGAACGTAAGTGCATATACAATCGGAATGATGACGATGGTTCCGATCAACGCCCAATCGCCATCGGTCATGATAGAATCGAAAACCCACCAGTTCTCCGTCACGGCCATGACAGGCAGCATTACGATGGAGGCGCATGCGAAAACGCCGCAAGTAAGAGGGATGGGCTGACTCTCGGGGGGACGGAGAATTGCTATGCCCACATGGCAAAACGCCCAGCAGAGCGGAGCGCCAAAAGCCATCAACAGCCATGGTGCCATTCCAGGCTCCGGCAGGCTTTGGTCAGGCAGGAGAACCAGCAAGACACCCGCGAGACCGAACAAGAACCCAGCAATACGCAGCAAACGGATGCGGTCGATCCGGAAGATAACGGCAATACCATAGGTCAGGATCGGCACTAGGGTGAGGCCTAGCCCAATGGCGCCGGCTGGAACCTTGGGCGCGACGAAAACGATTAAGGTATATGGCACGGCGGTCCCAAAGGTACCGAGCAGCAGATAGAGGCGAAAATCCTTGCGCCGCAGGCTTGGCAGTTGCCGTGTGGCGACCGCTGCCAAAAACGCCAGCAGAGCAGCGCCAAGGCATTGCCAAAAAACGAACGCAAAGACCGGAATGCCTTCGGTGATGGCGATCCGATTTAGTGAAAGAGTCATGGAGTAAATCGCAGCCGAGAACAGAAGAATCGCGAACGGCACCAGATGCGAATTATTAATCTTCATCATCATTTTTAGTGGCCTCCGGCCACAGCATTAAGCACGAGGTGCAGAATATTACTCTGGATATTAGACCACGCGAAAGAGCGTTCAACTTGGATTGGCCTGTTTTCGCTCGCCGGTGCTATTAGCTTAGCCTTCAAACTGGAGCATAAAGAACTCGTCATCACCGCCGCCCTAGCCGTCGTAGCGGCCATAGCGGCGATGACCCGCGATAAGCCAGCCGCTAAACAATGACCGGCGGCATATTTTCATTTCTGGGGGCGGCGCTAAAGGTACTGCCCCTTGTTTTTTTCATTTATGGCAGGGAGAAATCATGCGCACAGCAGGAGCATGGCGGCCAAGACAAGGGCGAAGACTAATCAGGCGGATATTACCGCTTCGCGCTCATTGCCACCCTAGCGATATTCTTTACCGGATGCGGAAGCGCGGCCTTTGAGGCCGCTAGTTGTCCTACATGGCCTGAGGCTGGACCGTTAGCGGCAGAGGAGGTGGAGCGGGGCATGATGCCCGCTGATCGATTTCCGGCGTTTTGGGAATGGATGGGGCGCGCAGACAAGCTGCCTGATCAGCTTTCCGATTGTTGCGGTATAGGTGGCGCGACACCTTCACAACAGGCCTCTATGACACCGCATTGTGGACAGCGAATATGTGCCTGTTCCTCCCGCACTTGTGAGCCGCAGCGCAGGCAAATAGCTGGTGGCGAATCGGTCATGCCGTTCTCCTCTAGGCGAGAAAATCATTGATTGCCGCCACGATCCCGTCGGCGTCTAACTCAGGTTCGAAATTGGCGCCTGTTAGCTTTATCAATGTGGCGCTGGGCTGTAATTCCTTTGAACGCTCTAAATAGGGGTAAAGCACATCATCTTCCGCTGCCATCAACAGGATGGGGCAGGAGGCGTTCTTGTAGGGTGTGGTAAAGTCGTAATCCCATACGGACGAGTAAGTTTGAAACCGACTGAAATGAGCGCGCACATGATTGAGAAGCTCGCGGTGATGCACCTCTAACTCACCGTGCGCGCCCAGGCCGCGCAAATATCTCCATGTTGTGAGAAGATATTCACCGTCCTCGGTGGGCGAGATCGGGGTGGAGAAATGGGGCCTGAATTCCTCGCGTTCTTCCGCTGTCAGGGGAAAGGGACCAACTAGTATCATGCTCTTGACGCTGTCCGCATGACTAGCCGAAAGCTCGACGCAAACGCCGGCGCCGGTATGATGGCCCAAAGTATGGAACTCAACCAAGCCTAGTGCCTTGATAGCCTCGTAGAGCCAAGCAACGTATTGCTCGAACGTCGGCATTTCCTCTGGATCGAATGAGTTGCCGAATCCGGGCGTATCGAGAGCGTAAATTGGTTGGGATAGACCGGAATTCTCCATGATGCGGTGGTAGGAGTTACTGGACGAGGCGGTTTGATGAAAGCAGACAATCGGCGTGCCTGAACCGCCGCGCCAAGCGTAATGAATTTGCCCCGCCGAGATATCTACATAACCCTTTTTGACTGCCATGATAGGCGCTCCTCCTCCTGTTTAATTTTTTCGATTCATGCCGCGAAATACTAAAAGTACATGTGCTTGTCCCTACCAGACTATGGAGCCGCAGGGCAGGAAAATAGCTGGTGGCGAATCGGTCATGACGTATTATCGCGTAGATTGGCCGCATAGGCCCAGAAATAGCGGAAATTTGTCGATGCGGCACGAATCGGCGCTACTCATATCGTTCTAGGTCATTGATTTATATAGGGTATAAAACGTAGAGCGTTGCCTTCGGGAAGCAGGGGCCGGGGGTTCAAATACTCTCACTCCGACCAATATTTTTAATGACTTAGCTGCTAAAAGCAACAAGAGGCAATGTTACTTTTGGCACGAAAGACCGGAAATATGCCGAATTTTACGCCTATGTTCCCTATTTCCGTCGGGTGGGCGCGCCCATGACGTCTTGCAGATAATCGTCGTTCACGTGCGCTTATCGCTGGGTGGTTCTGGGGTCTTTATAGCTAAGCGACTTGCCGACACCTTCCAAGCCTGCGCCACCTCGCTCGCCATAAGCATACCGTCGTTCGTCTCCGTGCCGAGGGGCCTGTCCGAAGGCGCGCGGTGGCGGCGTTGGGTTGTGGCGAAGCAATTTCGCCAATGGCAATCACTCGATCTGCCATGACGTGAGCCCTTTGAGGTCATTAATTTTATTGTCTGGCATGGCGCTGTTTATCCAGTAGAAGTAATGTTGCCTATGGCAGTTAAAAAGGGAGCAGTTAGGGTCATGAGCCAGAGTATCGTCCCCCTAATCGATATCGCACCGTTTCTCCATGGCGGGGCGGCGGATAAGGCGCGGGTGGCCGCCGAAGTGGATGAGGCATGCCACGAGATCGGATTCCTGTTGATCTCGGGCCATGACGTGCCTGCGGCATTGATCGCCGACATGCACGCAATGACCAACGAATATTTCGCTCTGCCACATTGGGAAAAGATGCGTCACAAGCTGCCGGCGGATCGGATGCGGGGCTATTCGCCAGCGGAGAGCCACAGCCTGGCTTACAGCATCGGCGAGGTGACGCCCGAGGACTTACGCGAATCCTTCAACATGGGGCCGTTCGATCACGCTTACGACGAATATCATTTTGGCGAGGCCGGGGCTGGCTTCTTTCCGCCCAACATATGGCCCGACCACCCGGAGAACATGCGCTCCTTATGCGAAGCCTACTACTGCAAGATGGAGCGGCTCGCCGGTGACATGATGCGCATCTTTGCCCTCGCCCTCGGTCTTGATGAGGATTTCTTCGCAGACAAAATCGACAAGCACATCACCAATTTCTGCATCAACTACTACCCGGTCCAGGCCGACGCGCCCAAGGAGAAGCAGCTCCGTGGCGGCGCCCATTGTGATTACGGCAGCCTGACTATCGTCCACACAGATACCGATATTGGCGGATTACAGGTCTATACCAAGGCGGGTAAGTGGGAGACGGTACCGTGCATCCCCGACACTTTCTCCATAAATATCGGCGACCTGATGGCGGATTGGACCAATGACCAATGGGTCTCGACACTCCACCGCGTGACCAACCCGCCGCGCGAGATGGCCCATCTCAGCAAGACCTCGCTCCTCTTCTTCCACCAGCCCAATTACGATGCCCCGGTGGAGTGCCTGCCGCACTGCCAAGGCCCTGACAACCCGCCTAGGTGCGCACCGACTACCTCCGGAGACCACATTAAGGCGAAGTTCGAAAAACTTCGGGCGCCGGAGTTTGAATCTGCTGAAGCGGGGAGCCGCAGCGAGAGCAAATAGGTGGCGAATCGGTCATTTGGCCGCATATATCGCCGCTTGCCACTCTGCTAGCGCGCTTTTGAGGTAGACGGTCCGGCCATTCAGCCTGGCGTGCGGTACTCCGCCCTTGGCGTGTGCGCGTCGCAATTGATGGACAGACAGCCCTAGAATTTGGGCTGCATCCAGTTATGTTGTAAATTTCTCGTATGGGGGAATTATCTGAAATAAATCAGCGCTTACAGTATGTGTACAGGCCCAAAAATGATGGAGGCGCGCCACTCTTGCATTGAGAGTAGCTTGGTTTGCCAGGACAGCCTCCGCGCCCTCTTTCAGTCGGCCAATCACGCCTATTACGAACCCGCTAGAAGGGCGGGTCGGGGGAACGTGTTGGCCTTGCGGCGCTGGTCGCCGAAAAGGATATCCCCACCATGAGCCCGATATTGCAGCGCTATAAGCGCCACCGCGTCGGAGCAGCGCGGCACTAAAAAATCGCAGCCTACGCCGGAATCGAGGCAGAAATATGGCCATGGTGGGATGGTTTTGATGTCTGTTATGCGATTGGTTAGCAAACCATGAGTTTGAGGCTGTATTTGGTGTCGGGGAGTGATCTGTGACAGATGTGACACCAAAACTATATTACCCCAATTTTCAGTTACCACGTACGCGTGCGCAAGGAGCGGGGCTTCTTATAACCGGAAGGGCAAGAAGCCGATTGTAGCGCCTTAGCGGGCAACGTGTGCGGCTAACGTGTCCTGTCTGGGCAATCATCTAGGTGTGGCACCTACGAAAGAACTCGCAAGCTGGCTGCTGACTTCAGAAACGTCCTGTCCCTCATTTTGTAGTACCTCAATCTCTAATAAAAACCTAGCCACCAGCACAGCAGTAGGATGCCCAATATGAGGTTGAGCACTACCAATACTCGAAGTTGCTGACGAACAACTAGCCCCGTAGCTTTAATTTGGGGTTCTCCCTTGGCTCACGTCCAAAAATCGATACGTGATAATATCGTAACCGCTGTCACCAGCCTAGCGACTAGTGGCGCGCGCTAGGTGATAAAATTTTCTATGTCCTGCAAGTCGGCTGGTGGGGGATGATGTGGCCAAGGTATGGCACAAGCTAAAGCAGTTTTCTTGCTGGAACCAGGGCGACCCGAACCGCGTAAAGATGGATGTTTTAGAGCCAGAGGACAGGGCGGTTGCCTGCGCTGTAAGCGTCGCCAGCGGCGCGAAGCCGGACCGGAAGTGGCAGAGAAGAGGTGGAGCGGGGCATGGTACCCATTGATCGACTTCCGGCGTTTTGGGAATGGATGGGGCGCGTGGATAAGCTGCGTGATCAGCTTTTAGCGTGCTAAAAAAACGGGGGCCGAAGCCCCCGCTGTGTCAATTTGGCTTTATTGTCTTCTTGCTGGGCGCGGTTAACCACTTTTTTTAGAGGTCTACCTTCTTCATGTCATATAGTGCTACGCTCTCAATGCACTCATCAAAGATAGCCTTCCCTTTTACATTCTGACCCGAGACAAATTCTTTCATACCAGTCTCATTATGTACGGTAACTTTAAATACTACATAACTTTTGTCTGGAGCCATCGCTGGGACAGTTTTTTCAACGTGAGCAACACTTTTTCGTACGGATATTCCCTCATCTGACTGCATCCAGCCCATAAATTTTTCGAAAATCCCCTCGCCACTTTTAAAGCGAGCAATTACCAACATCTCTTTTTCCATAACTCTTTCCTTACTTAAATTATTCTAGTTAACAGTAAACTGGGCAGGCATGACACCTTTAGAGGCGAAATGCCAAGTAAAGCTTTGAACCGATTTTGCGTGTTTCGCTCGAAAATGTTGCCTCCTCTATATCCAGAACCGCAACTTTGGAGTGTTCGATAAACTCATCCCAATTGATTGTATTGCGTTTAGCTGGTGGCGAAGGCCATGTATGCGGCCTTTGTCGATACCGGAGCGCTTGATTGCTTCCGCAAAAGACCGCTTCACATTTTTGATCGGCTTGTTTTGGTATTAGATGACGTATGGCGTCGTGGCGACTCTCTGCTGTTGCCGGAGCTACCAGAGCAGGTTAGGGCGGATTGGCTGTCGGCGTAGCGTGCCATTTTCAAAGAAAAAAAGATACATTATAACATTGTATTATGTGATATTATAACATATACAATTCATAAAGTAGATGCCGCCTCGACCCTACGGGCCCGTCAACGCCGGGTGATCAAGAGGAGCAAGGTGGCGGGACGTTGTGCGAGCGAAAGCCGCGGTGAAGCAAGTCACTGGCCGCGAAAAAATAAGGAGAAGAAAAAAATGTCTATCACTGCAAAAACATTGGTCGCTGGCGGTTTGATCGCTACCGGCCTCATGCTCGGCGGACCCGCGGTTTATGCGGCCGAGGACATCGACAGCCTGAAAGTTGAGCTCGAAATGCTGAAGCAGCAGATGCAGCAGGTCTATGAAGGTCAGATCAGCAAGCTGGAATCGCGTATCGAATCGCTCGAAATCGACGCACAGAAACAGGCGGATGCCGCCCCGGGGCAAGCGTCCGGGTACGGTGGACAAAGCGGCTTTCAAATCGGAATGTCGGGCGAAATTATCGCAGGCGGCTCTTCGGTCGGCGATGCCGAACTCCTGCAACTGCAGGCCGGTGGCGGCCACGACCCAGTGCGCAATGGGTTTAACGTCCCCAATGTTGAGCTCTTCGTCGGCGGTACGGTCGATCCGTATTTCGACGCGCAGGCAAGTTTTGTTCTGGCAATCGATCAAGCCGGTGAGACGGTTGTGGAGCTCGAAGAGGCGTTTGCCACCACCCGGAACTTGCCTAACGGTCTTCAGGCCAAGGCCGGTCAATATTTCACCGAGTTTGGCCGGCACAACCCACAGCACGTCCATCAGTGGCAGTTCGTCGACCAGCCCGTGGTCCTTAGCCGGCTGTTCGGTGGCGACGGTTTGCGCAGCCAGGGTGCTCAAACCGCTTGGCTTACACCGCTACCATGGTACTCGGAGGTCACGTTTGGCGCGCAGAATGCGCGCGGTGAGACCGTACCGAGCTTTCTTGGCGAGGCCGGCGAGAATGTTGGCGGGTTCACATTGCTCAATCGCGAGTCTCGAAACCTGAGCGATCTTCTCTATTCGGCCCGCTTGCTGAATGGATTCGACCTGACAGAAGAAACTAGCGCCAATGTTGGCTTCTCGGCGCTGCATGGTCCGAATGCGACCGGCAACGACACCGACACGCAGATCTACGGGGCTGACCTCTATGTCAAATGGCAGAAGGCGCAGAGCCAACGTGGGTTCCCCTTTGTTTCATGGCAGACCGAGGCGCTTCTGCGCAATTATGAGGCGGGCGACCAGGGCACCGACGGCGCGACTGATCTCGAGGATTGGGGTATCTACACCCAGGTCGTTTGGGGGTTCATGACCGACTGGACCGCTGGCTTGCGGCTCGATTTCGCTGAGGGCGACGGCGCGTCCGGCGCCGACGCGTTCCGTGACGAACGCCAGCGGGTGTCGCCGGCTATCACCTGGTTCCCGACCGAGTTTAGCAAGCTGCGCCTCCAATACAATGCCGACTCGGCTGAGTTTCTATCCGAAGACAGCATGGCCCATACCGCGTGGCTGCAGTTCGAATATAATCTCGGAAGTCATTTTGCGCATACGTTCTAGGAGAGACCGATGGCGCGCATTTTACCGCTTCTCACAGCCCTGCTGCTATTGTTTCTAGGCCAGCGAGCTCTCGCCCTCGACATCGTAACCACGACTACCGACCTCGCCGCCATCGCGCGCGCGGTCGGTGGCGGCGACGTGGCGGTAGATAGTCTGGTTTCCGGCGCCAGCGACCCGCACTATGCTGCTGCCAAACCGAGCATGATCCGCCGCGTGCACGATGCCGAACTTCTGATCCTGATCGGCGCGGATTTTGAGGTCGGCTGGTTGCCTGCGGTGCTGCAGGCGGCTAGGAATGGCGACGTCCAACCCGGCCAAGCGGGCTATCTGGACCTCTCGCATACCGTGTCGCTGCGCGGCGTGCGGGCGGGCGAAGTCAACCGCGCGGAGGGAGATGTCCACGCTTCTGGAAATCCGCACTATTGGC
>Ga0315339_1000428_pt1 | contig 53743 bp, 46 predicted proteins | sample ASW17metaG_FD_204514 | JGI IMG/M metagenome (GOLD analysis project Ga0315339, IMG submission 204514) | Ammonia-oxidizing marine archaeal communities from Pacific Ocean, United States - ASW #17 | ecosystem: Environmental > Aquatic > Marine > Oceanic | place: USA: California | collected 2016-12-05 | reverse complement strand
GGAAGGTCGGCGCGCCTCTGGGCTTGCGCGCCGGATTTTGGCTCCGTTAACCTCATCGTTACCTTGATCCATCAGAGTTTGGCTTTTTGCCGGGCGGGCCCATGGGGGCGTTTCATCCAGAAAAGCCATTGCAAATCAGCGACAAAGAAAATACTGTTTAGGCAGTTACGTAAATAGTGTTCGGCCAGTTACGTTAGAGGAGGCCCGCGCAGAAATGACAATTAAGAAAGTCGCTTCGGCTGCCAGCATTTGTGTGATGCTGGCGTTTGCACCCGGCTTGGCCTACGCCGATGGGGCGTGCAATCCTTTGGATAAGTGTAATCAAATTTACAAGACAGGGAAGGGCGCGGCTGCCGGTCAGAGTTCGGCGGCAGGCGGGGCGGCAGGTGCAGGTGCAGGGGGTGCAGTTACAGCTGGCGCCATCGCAGCCGGGGTTGCTGTTGCTGCAGCAATCGGCGTAGCGATTGCTGCGTTAACCAAGACCTCAACAACAACAACAACGACTACAACGGCGACAACGACGGCCTTCATACCGCCCGGGGGATAAGACCAATAGTGCGGAGCAGTCTGCGCTGTCGTTTGCCGGTAAGTATCACACTGCGGGTTTGAGCATCTCGATGACGACGGGTGGAAACCCGCGAGCGATGTGCTGTCGACTTTTCCAAACGAATCCGTCCGCTGGGTCAACCCAGTAGAGGTTATTGAACGACCAGTTGACCGTCCGGACGACGTTGCGCTCGACGACAAGGATTGTGTCGAAATCGATCTCAGTGATCGTGATCCGGCGTGGGCCCCTGACCTCGAATGTAGAGTCAACCGGAAGAATGTATCGGCCCGGTTCTATGTCTAGTGTCCGTTTGGAGGTTATCCCGTTTGCGCCGTTGTGCAATCCGGTTGCCACCGGGTCTGGCCCGACGAAGATCGAGTCACGAATATTTTCCATTAAACCCGCCGTCTTCACAACACGCCCACCACGTGTAACTAGGACCGAGTTGTCAGCCGACAACCAATGCAGGTCGTCACGCTCACGGCGCCACAGAACCAACAGTGAGTGCGGCCCCTTCCCAATCTTTGCCGCTATTGAAGCGTATGGTAGGTTGTTTACGATTTCACGCGAGATTGGATAATCGGGAAGCCCGATCAAATAGAACCGGATGGCTCGAGTGATATTTTGAGCGAAAGAGGGTAGGGCGCGGGTGATACTTTGGTCGACCCCGATATTACTACAGGCGGCGACGGGAAGGGATAAGAGCCCGGCGATGAGCGAGCGACGCGAAATCGGAACTGGGCGCATCTCTATTAAGGATCGGTCGAGGGGATTTTCTTGATGCAAGTGTGTCTCGGCAATATCAAGACGGGGCGCTTAGATGTTCTTGCTTTCATTTTAGTGTTGGCCTTAACGATTTGGCCACATGAAAGTTGGGCACAGGGTCCAGACAATCCACTGTTGGACACTCTTATCCAAGGCCTGGAGGCCCTCCAAGAAGGAGGACCGACGGAGCCTGGTGGCATTGGTATTGGCAATCTTCCAGAGCGCGGCGGACAGGCTGATTCCCAGAGGCAGGGTAGGGGGTCGCGGCATACTCTGACCCCAACCGAGCGCTTTCTCGTCAACGAGTTTTGCGAAGGAAGAACGAACGCGACCGACGAGAAAGTATTGCTTCTTCTTACAAAGTTCTCGGATCTGGAAGCCGACTTCTGCACCCGCGCCGGACAGCTTCTTCTCCAGTTCGGTTACGAGATATTTGACGGCCCCATCGACCCACAAGTTTTGTTGAACGGTGCAATTCAAGACGACTATGTCCTTGGAATTGGCGACGAAATCCTAGTCACATTTCATGGTCTGGAAAGCGGAACGCAGCGTGCCGTCATCGATCGTGAAGGCTGGTTGATCTTGCGCGACCTCGCGCCGATCCCTGCCGTTGGTAGGACATTTGGAGAACTGAAGCGGGTTCTGGGGTCCATCACATCGGAGGCCTTTATCGGTACCGAAGTTTTCGTCTCCCTGGGTGCGGTAAGGCAGATTGCGGTTCTAGTTCTCGGTGAAGTGCTCAATCCAGGTGTTCACCGGCTGACTGGCCTATCAACGATCATAGATGCGGTTCGTTTAGCTGGCGGTATCAGCAAGACCGGCAGTTTGCGTAAGGTACATGTAAGTCGCAAGAATGAAATTTATTGGGTTGATTTTTACGATCTTCTTTTCACTTTCGGTCAGCTTGAGGATATGACCCTTGTCGAAGGTGATCGCATCATCGTTCCACCGATCGGCGATACCGTTGCCGTCGCAGGATTTGTCAAGCGACCCGGTATTTACGAGCTTGCGGAAGGTCAAACGTCGTTGTCGTCTAATGAAGCTCTTATTCTGGCTGCTGGTCCCGTCCGTCCGCGCGGCAACACTTTGGTTGTCGCAACGTTCGATTCGGTCGGCCACGAATTGATTGCAGAGGATGTCGATGCAGGCACGCGGATCGGTGGTGGCGATATTCTCTTGGTACAGCGCCGAGAGAACATTCGACTAGGACAGGTAGATCTCCTCGGACACGTTCGCGTCTCAGGCCGCCGCGCGCTTCGCTCCGCGCCAACTATCAAGTCTCTCCTGAACGATGCAAACAGCCTGAAGGACGATCCCTACCTTCCCCTCGCAGTTTTGCAGACACGGGATCCAGCAACGCTGTCGCGCCGCTTCTTTCCGATCAACGTCCAGAATATTTTGGACGGCCTCGAGGATTTCATCCTGCGCGACGGCGACCGATTGATCATCTTGAGCCGCAACGATATCCGCTATCTGTCATCGACGGATGTTCAAAGTGTCATCGCCCGAAACACCGAGGCATTGCTACTGGCGGAAAGAGACAAAGATGAAGATCCGGCACTGCCGCTACCAACCTCGGTCATCAGTGCGGTAGCCGGCAGGGCGGGGGCTTTAGAGTCTCTTGAGGGCATTTCACAACAGCTTGGCTTGAACGCCGTGGATTTGGCGACGGCGGATGAGGCGAGCGAACCGAGCGCGACCCTGCAAGGCCGAGGGCTGAAGTGCCGCAGCCTTCAGGATCTGTCTAAGCTTGTCGCCGACGTGCGAGCCGAGCGCTTTGCGAGTGCCTTGTTGATCCGAGAAGACTTTGTTGGCGCGGTCACACCAGTCGCGCTTCCATGCCGAGAAATTTTTGAGGCGTATGCAGATCTACTACCATTTCTTCTTGAACATGCGGCGGTGATAACCGGTGAGGTCCGCAGGCCGGGCATCTATCCGGTTGTCGCGGAAACACCGCTCTCGTCCCTGATCGCAGTGACGGGAGGGTTGTCTCGGGAAGTTGATCTCTCGCGGGTGGAGGTCACTCAGTTTATTGAGGGCGGTCGTTTCGGCACCGCCACGGATCGTTCGATAGTTGATCTCGTGACTTCCGGGATCGACTCTGTGTCGGTAAATTCGGGAGATGTTGTGCGCTTCAACTCGGTCTTTACTGACCGTGACAGCGGCCCGATATTCTTAGCTGGCGAATTTGTTCGACCCGGATCCTACGATATTCGGCGCGGGGAGCGTTTGTCTCAGGTGATTGCTCGTGCCGGAGGTGTAACTGGCCAAGCCTATCCTTTTGGAGCCGTTTTTACGCGCGAGAGCATACGCCGGGCGGAAGTATTGGCGCTCCAGCGCTTGACACGCGAACTGAACTCGGCGTTGTACGTTGCTGCGGCGAATCAAGGAGTTAATCCGGCTGCGTTGCAAGATATCGCGAAGCTGACCGGTGAGGTTGAGGCGGCGTCGGCAGTCGGCCGTCTGGTGATTGAGGCAGACCCCACGGTTCTTCAAGTACGCACCGAACTCGATATCGTACTCGAGCCGGGCGACAGAGTCTTTATGCCTAAGCGCCCGAACTCGGTACTGGTTACGGGCGACGTTTTGAATCCCGGCGCAATGCAGTTTAACCCAGGAATGACAGTGGATAAGTATATCCGCCAAGCCGGTGGCTTTCAAAGAGGCGCGGATGAAAATCGATTATTCATCATATTTCCCAACGGTGTCGCTCAGCCAGTTTCTGTTAGCGCGTTTAATTATACGCCCGTCCAGGTTCCGCCGGGCAGTACGATCGTAGTTCCAAAGGATCCAGCCCCCTTAAACCTTTTCACGTTCACACGCGAACTAGCTACGGTTCTGAGCCAACTTGCGATCACAGCGGCCTCGCTCGCGGTTATCGGCGGCAACTAGAATTGCCGGCCGCTACGTGTGGCACGTAGCGGCCGCTACGTGTGGCACGCCGGAAGCCCCGCCATACAGATTTCTCATGGTACAGGTTCAGGCGTGTCTATTGTCCTTGATGTGGGCGGTCCAAATATTATTGTTTTGCGCGGTGCTTATCTGGCCCGGCACCGTCATCGGTCAAGAAAGACACATTCCTTCTGCATCGGACTTTGGCGGCGTCGGACTGTTACAGACTCGGACGGCTCGTTTTGGCCCTGATGGGATGTTCGATGTGGGTTACTCATTTATTTTTCCCTATGAGCGCTACCTTCTCACACTGCAAGCATTGCCGTGGGTTGAAGCCACGTTTCGATATACTTCGGTAACCAATAGAGATTTTACCACCAACGCAATTACTCGGCAGCTTGGGGCTTCGTTCAAGGACCGAGGTGCTGACCTGAAATTTCGATTGCGGCGCGAATCCAGATATCTGCCAGCGCTCGCTGTTGGACTGCAGGATACCCTCGGAACAGGCGTTTTTGCCGGTGAGTACGTCGTTGCTAGCAAGCGTTACTACGATTTTGACTTTAGCCTTGGAATGGGATGGGGATACTCCGCTGGAGACGGCGAGATCGAAAATCCGCTTACCTCTCTCTCAGACACGTTTCGATCGCGATCGGGTGGCAATATTCAGGGTGGAACCGTACCGTATACCGCTTGGTTTGGTGGCGAAACAGTGGGGCTTTTTGGGGGGGTTGAGTATACAACCCCGTTGAGGGGTATGACGCTCAAGTTGGAGTACGACCCCAATGAGTATTCGAATGAGCCCCTTGGAAATTCGCTGGCTTGGCAGTCTTCGTGGAACATTGGTTTGAACTACCGCCCATTCCAATGGGTTGACCTTTCCTTTGCATTGGAACGTGGTCGGCAATTTATGTGGCGGGTGTCCATGCGGTCTGACCTAAACCTTCCTGGAATATCCAAATTGGACCCGCCTCCACCGCCGCTGAGGCCTAGGCCACCAGCGCCTGAGGGAGACCGTATGGGCGTTGTTGCGGCACCCGACGGCGTCGCGGCTTCTCTAAAAGAATCGGCCGATCCGCTGGGTCAACATCGTGTCGGGCCCACTCGAGATTTCTCTACGAACCAAATTCTACCAGCCGCGACTAATAAGTTGCCTCGGTACATTCCTACAGCGCGCGACGTGCCGACAAGAACCTCCAATCTTTCGATCATGCCTGAGGCGCGCGCTAGAACATCCCTTCGCAATCCTTATCAAGAGGACGCGATCCTGGAGTTCTTGTTCGAAAACCTGGACGCTAATGGCATTGTCGTAGACTCCTTCAGCACGTCCGGCACCACCGCCACTGTGCAAACCGCGACACTGCCCAAAGAATCGGCAAGAGTCGCGGCCGCCAACGCTATTTTCAATGCGCTACCAATGTTTCTCAACTCGGTTACGTTCGTCACGCCTGAAACTTTGAGCACTCTTACCCGACCGGATGTAAGACGCGTGCAATCGATTGGCGAATTGTTCGACCGTCTCGAGGAAAGAGGAATTTACGTCGTTTCGGTTGAGATCTTGGATCGTCGGGCTGTCTTTCATTTTCATGGCGGTGGTTCTGACTGGCGAAAAGAGACAAAAGATGCGGCACGTATCGTCGCCGATCATCTCCCGCTACTAATCGAGAGTGTGAGTTTCATACGTCTTAGTGACGAGACACAAGTCACTAGAGATGTGCCGGTTGGTCCTATCCCGGCCTTGAATACTACTCGCCAAGACTCGGTATCAGGGGATGAAGGCTCGCATGCGACGATAGTCTGGCCGCCGGCCACGAACGTTAAGCCCGGCACTGATGAAGTTTTGCTTCCGACCATGGTTTGGCCGCCGGATACGAGCGCGAAGCCCGGCACCGTAGAGAAACTTTTTGAGGAGTTAGGAGAGGAAAACTTTCTAGCCGAGGGTCTCGAGCTCACGCTATACCGAGCGACCGTTTACGTTCAAGGGATTCAATTTCGCGAGCAAGCGAGAAACATCGGGCGGGCTGCGCGGGTCGTCGCCAACAACGTGCCGGCCAGCGTTGAAGAGATCGTGATTGTCAGTATGAACAGCGGTGTTGAGCTGAACCGAGTATTGATTCTAAGGAAGGATCTTGAAAAAGCAGTCGCGCGAAACGGGAGCCCAGAGGAAATTTGGGCGCGGGCGTTCATTGAAGAACCCTTGCGGACATTCCTGCCGTTCGACACGATCAAGAATCCTAAACGCTATCCGTCAGTGAGTTTGAGCTTTGACCCTACTGTTCGCCAGCACATTGGCAGCTTCGAAGATTTCTATTTGTATGGGGTTTTTGCGACCCTGATTGGGCAGCTGGAAGTTGTTCGAGGCTTATCCGTCACAGCCGTGGCCAGCCGGGTTCTTTATGACCAATTCGATCGCATCATAACAGTGAGCGATTCCACACTTCAAAAGGTCCGGTCGGACATTAAGGAATATCTTCAACAGGGGGAGAATTCTCTTGTCCGCTTTCAAGCCGATTACTTGTTCATGCCAGTACAAAATCTCTACGGACGTCTATCGGCGGGGATATTTGAGGAAATGTACGGTGGCTATGGTGGAGAGTTTCTCTATCGCCCGTTCGAGTCGCGCTTGGCTGTGGGTTTCGAGGCTAATTGGGTGCGTCAAAGAGCCTTCGATCAGCGCTCAACCTTCCTGAATTATACGGTGGTCACTGGTCACTTCAACGCCTATTACGATATGCCATGGTACAATCTTCTTGGCCAAGTTCATATCGGGCAGTATCTGGCACGTGATCGTGGCGTGACATTGCAGATGTCGCGACGCTTTGATAGTGGGGTTCGAATGGGCGCCTATGCAACTTTTACAAATATTTCGTTCGAACAGTTTGGTGAGGGGAGTTTCGACAAGGGATTCTTTTTAACTGTACCGTTCGATCTTTTCTCGTCGAAATCGTCGCAAGAACATGGTGCATTTGGGTTCGCCCCACTCACAAAGGATGGCGGACAGCGGCTCTACATAGGCCCGCGACTCTACGACGTTGTCGGCGGCGGAAATTTAAGCGGCGTCGCTCGAGACTGGAACCGGTTTCTTGACTGACCACTTACAAAGAATAATCCAATGCCTTCGTCAAAGACAATCTTGTTTGTTCTCAACGAAGCTCATTTCTTTTTATCACATCGTTTGGCGGTGGCCACGGCCGCGCGAGAGGCTGGGTTTGAGGTTCACGTGGCAACGCCGGATGATCATGTGTGGGCGCCCGCCGGTTTCGATGTTTCGGAAATCACCAAAGCTGGGTTCCACTATCATTCGATCCCGATGTCTCGCCGTGGCCTGAATCCATTTCAGGAAATGCGAACGTTCCTTTCTTTGCTCCGTTTGTATCGCCATGTGCGACCCGATCTCGTCCACCTACTTACAATCAAGGCGATTATCTATGGAGGGATTGCCGCGCGGTTTGCCGGAGTGTCTTCGGTGGTCATTGCGTTTGCGGGGCTCGGTCAAATATTTCTCGGGCGGGGCGTGCACTGGTCTGCGCTTCGGTTCAGCGTTCGACTATTGTTGAAAATTGCGACTGGCCATCCAAATAGTTTCATTATCGTGCAGAATCCGGACGATGATCTCCGTCTTACCACTTTGGGCATTGTACCGATTGGAAAAAGCGTTTTAATCCGTGGGTCCGGCATAGACGTTGGTAGTTTTAAGCCGCTTCCACTATCGACGGGCACACCGCTCGTAATACTCGCTAGCCGTATGATTTGGGAGAAAGGTATCCTCGAGTTTGTCGAGGCTGCGCGCTTTCTTCGTGGGAACGGATCGAAAGCGCGTTTTGCGTTGGTTGGCAATACGCATCCAAGCAACCCTCGCGCCGTACCTGAAACGCAATTGAAAGCGTGGGATCTCGAGGGAGTGGTCGAATACTGGGGTCGTCGCGAAGATATGAGCAACGTTTTGCAAGAGAGCCATATTGTTTGTCTGCCCTCGAAATATGGAGAAGGGGTCCCGCGCATCTTGATCGAAGCCGCTGCCGCAGGCCGTCCGCTCGTGGCGACGGATATTCCCGGCTGCCGCGAGGTGGTTCGTGACGGTATAACTGGCCTCTTGGTACCCTGCGGCGATGTGAACGCTCTTGCGCGTGCAATTGAACATTTGGCTGGAGATGTTGATTTACGGCGTCGAATGGGAGCGAAAGCTCGACTATTGGCTGAGACCGAATTTGACGAGCGGACGACGGTGACGAAGACGTTGGCTGTGTATGATGCGCTATTGCGAGGCGGGGCTCTGACTAGATGAGCTCTAGGCTCGAAAGGGGGCGCGCAAATGTGACACCGACGGGTGTTTCGACGCGCTCTAATTTGGTATTTTCGCTGCCGTGGGTGCGGCGGATTCAGTTACCGATATGAATTTGTTCGACAGGACAGTTAGAGTTAGAGCAGACAGGGGCGCCGCGCGGCGTATGGTTTTTTGGCGATGACATCTGGCACGCGCAAACGGATCGAAGATATTATCGATCTCCGTTTTCTTTTCATCGTTTGGCTGAAGTGGTCGTGGCTTGCAATTCCGCTCGTCGCGCTCGGCGCTTATTCTGGATACCGCGACCTCCAGACATTTCAGCCTGTCTATGAAGCCAAGATGACGGTCCATCCCTCCAGCGGGGGCGGGCAGGTCTCCCAGGGCGGCGGCGCTCAGGCAGCAGCGGTTCTCAGCACCCTGGGCCTCGGCAGCCGGGACCCTTTGACGTTCGGACGGCTGCGCGTGGTCCTCTCATCAATTTCTCTTGCTGACCGGTTACAGACGAAGCACCAGCTCATGCAAACCGTATTCCGATCGAGTTGGGACGAGGAAAAGGCAGCTTGGATAGTGCCTAGCGGTGAGGAGTTTGAGCGTCGCGAGAGGATCAACCGATTCCTTCGCCGCAATCCGTGGGCTGAGCCAAATCTCGAACGCTTGTCGCGTTACGTGGGCGGCGCAATCGATATCCAGCCGATCCCGGCGACGCAGTTTTTTCGAATTTCCGTGACCAGTGGAGACCCGCATTTTGCGCTTGATTTGTTGAGATTGGTGTACGCAGAAGCTGACGATCTCCTGCGTGAGCAAGACAAGATCGAGTCGGAGAGGAGGCGCCAATACATCAACACCCAATTGGAGCGGGAGACAAGGTCCGTTACGCTCAACGCGCTTCGGGGGCTTTTGTCGAGCGAGGAGAAGACACGCATGCTGCTCGAATTGGATTTGCCCTACGTGGCGCGGATCATTGAACCAGCGCGCGTCTCGTATTCGGCCACGGAGCCAAGTGTCCGCCGTATGTTTGGCGTGCCGATCTTTACCGCTCTCGTCTTGGGGTTCGGTTTTGTTACTTTGATCGCGTTATTTCGGCGTGAATCACCGTCTCGTAATGGTAGTCAGGGGCATTGAGGCGCTTTCGGTCAACCGTTGGACAGTTCTGACGGCTGCGTATCTTCCGATGAAGCTCGAAACCTGACCACTAACCGCGAACAACCGAATCGGAGACGCCGGTGTCGCAGGGTCCTAGTTGGCGGACATTCTACGTGGCGCTTTTCGTCTACCGATGTGCGTGGTCGGTGGTCGCCCAAAAATATATTCTCGGTTTGACGACGTTAGGTGATTCAAGCTCCTTCCAGCGTTCTATCAGGTTGTCGGACGGCGGACCTGGTTTCCGAGTCATCGATAGTAATCTTATTGAGCCCGGTTACCTGTCAAACAGTCGAATGGTGGCTACCCATTTCACGGAGCTCTTGGGTGGCGTGTTTAACTTTGCCCTTGGCGGCAATGCCTTATTGATAAATTTTGCGTTCCAATCGATAGCATTTGTCGGAATCGTCGCATTCCTCCGCGCCGCCCCGGTGAGGCTTCGGGTATGGCTTGCGCTTTTGCTGATGCTGCCTTCCTTCACTATTTGGTCGTCGGTCGCGAGCAAAGAAGCCATCGTAGTTCTCGGGATGGGAGTTGTCGGTGCGTACATCATTCGTCTCTATGATGGCACGGCTCGACTTCATATTGGGGTCGCCCTGTCGTTTTTTCTCATCCTCTTTTTCAAACCGCAATACCTACCCGCGATCGCTTTCATTATTTTTGGAACCTTCGTTGGCAAATACGTTAGCCAAAAGATTTTTTTTCTTGTCGTGGTCGGCCTCCTCTCACTTGTTCCGCTCTATTTGTTCCGGGATGCCATCGACGCTATGGCTCTCGACATACCGAGGCATTTCAGTAGCTTCAGTTCGACAGCCGCGGAGAACATTTCCGCTACGCGGCCCGCGTACTGGACGGAGCAATACGACGTGTTCCGGAAGGCCCCGTATGGAATGTTTCAATCGTTCTTTGGGCCTACGTTAGGCGAAACCTCCCGCGGAATCCTGCTGGCGGCAAGTTTCGTCGAAAGTTTGTTTCTAATATTTGTTCTCGCCGTATATTCGATAAAGCAGTTCTTCCGATTGCCGGCGTTCATGATCGTCATGTCGGCTTTCACACTTTTCTGGATTCTTTTTACGGCGTATCCGACGGGGATGATGAACCCCGGGACTGCCCTCCGCTATAGGACCGGCTACGAGATATTGATTTTTCTTGCGATCGTGGTCTTGCTGTCGCGCGAGACCTACATTGGTTGGCGCGGTGTTGCAACGGCGAAAGTGGAAAAAGAGAGCCCGCGTGGTTTAAGCGCAGGTGATCTGTCCTAACCGAAAATCTTTAATTGTGGCGAGACCATTTGCTGAGGTTCCGAGCCAATTTGCGCAACGCCGATTGATTTGTTCTGATATTCCCTCGCGGAGCAGTCGCTCATTTCGCCCGCGTACACTAGAGAAGTTCGTGGGAATGCCTGGCTCGACATTCTGCGTGCGCTAGACCAACGCCCCCGGGCCAGTCGCCGCCAGTTCCGAATAGAGCGCTTCATACGCCGCCACGACTTTGTCCAAATCATAGTGCTGGGTGGCGCGCTCGCGCGCGGCGAGGCCAAGGGCCTGCCGGCCATCCGCACCGGCTTGGACCAGTTCTTTCCAAGCCGCCGCCAAACCGTCAGGATCGCGTGGCGCGACTGTAATTCCGGTATCCGAAAGGAACATGCGGACATCGCCTACGTCGGTCGATACGCATGAAACGCCGCACGCCATGGCCTCGCAAACGACGTTGGGAAAGCCCTCGCTGATCGAGGAACACGTTGCGATGTCAAAAGATGCGGTCAGCCGCGCCACATCTTGCCGTTCCCCCAGCAGATGGATCTTTCCGCCCAGGCCGTTGGCGCGGATCATCTCGGAAAGATTCGTATTAGAATCGTCAACATTGGCCCCAATCAGAACGAAGTCCGCCACTTCTCCGTCCGCCAGAAATCTGGCGGCAGCTTTGAGAAAAGTTTCGTGATCCTTGACTGGATCGTAGCGAGCGACCAGCCCGATGATAATTCTCTCGCCGGCCAGTCCAAGTTCGTTCCGAACGGACGCCCGTGCGGTCGCGTCCGGACGGAATTGTGCCGCATCAACACCGTTCGGAATTAGAGCCCAGAGCCGAGGTCGGTATCCCAAGCTCTCGTGGAACAGTTTTCCGGCCAGCGAATTGACTACGACAACATCGGGCCGGCCGGACATCGCCGCGAGGACCCGCACCATGGCACCGCGAATACCGCGTTCGTAGCGGCCGTCCATCTCGGCACAGCGGATGTTCCACGCCAATTTCGGGCGCCGTGCAAATGGGGCGGCAAGCAGACCGAGGAGATCAGAGCGATAGAGCCAGGTTTGTAAGATCTGTGGCCGCGCCCGGCGAAGCTGGCGGACGAGACGCCACAGGCCGATCGGGCTTGGATACCCTGGGTTCATGCCAAGCGAGTGGATCTCAAATCCCTGGTCTTGAAGGCGCGGCCCTTGAGTTCCTAAGTCGCCGAGCGAGATCACCGTATTACGAAATCGGTCTCGGTCGATGCCGGCAAGCAGACGCGACAGGGCCATCTCCGAACCACCCGTCGACAGGCCAGTTACAAGGTGGGCGATTTCTATGCGCACGCCGGGAAACCGTTTCATGGGAAACGGTCCATGGCTAAATGTTTGCCAGTTCCGTGTACATCGACGCCATTTTCTGGACCATGACAGACTGAGAGTAGTTGTCTTGAATCGTTGTTCGGCAGTTCCGCGCGAGGCTTTCCTTGTCATCGTCGCTTAGATCGAGCAGACGCCGCCAACCGCCGGCCAACGCCGCCGGGTCGCGCGGTGGTACCACGGAACCGTAGTCGCCAACGATGCGGGCCGAATCACCGACGTCCGTGACAACGCACGGCACGCCAGCCGCCATGGCCTCAGCGATACAATTAGGAAACCCCTCGCCGTATGCCGACGACAGGGTGTTCACATCCAGCGCGGGATATACAGCCTCCACCCGGTCAGAATAGCCCGGCCAGATAATCCGTTCGCCGAGGCCCAAATCTTGTGCCATCGCTTGAAGTTCGCGGCGGTCTTGCCGGCCATCCGCGCCAACACAGACGAATCGCACGCCGGTCCGTTCGGCGGCCAGCAAGGCGGCGGCCTTCAGGAAGTTTGCGTGGTCCTTTTTGGAATCGAGCCGCGCAACGAGGCCGATAAGAGGTTGGTCTGGCGCCACGTTCCACTCGGCACGAAGTTTAACCCGCGCGCTGCCACTCGGAATGAAGCGATCGACATCGATCCCATTTGGTACGACATGAAGGGATCCCGGGTGAAAACCAAATGACGCAATGTCATCGCAACCGGCAAAGGAATTGGCGACGATCCTATCGGCGCGCGCCGACAGAAAACGCTCAAGCGCGAAGACAATGCGCCAAGAATAGTCGTAGTCCGCGAAATACATTCTTGACGACCGGATGCCCCAGATGACTTTGGTTTCAGGAAGCGATCGCTTCAGGAGTACAGCAAGCAGGTTGGGCGGGCCCATAAAGCTATGAATGACATCCGGCTGCACCATCATCATTTCCGCCCGCAGGCGACGAAAGAAGGCCACGAGATCCCAGCGGCCACGCTTGCGCAAGGATACGACGCGAATACCCTCGCCCCTCAATTCCTCCAAAAGAGATCCCTTCGGATAGAAACAAAACACTGTCACCACGAAAGCATCCCGATCTAAATTTTTTGCTAGGGTCGCCAACTGAACCTCGGCGCCGCCTGTCTCGAGCGAACGCACGAGGAACGCAACCGTGCGTTTCCTGCGGCGAGGATTGGTTCGCGCGCCGATCGATTTTTGATCCGGCAGGGCAGGCGGATTGGGAATCTCTGTCTCTAGACGTGAACCGGCCCGGCGATAATCGCGGCCTTGAGAAAAAGTTCCTCTTTGGAGTACCGCTCGGACCAATACGGTGCGATGTCCTCCTCGTAAAATTCGTCAAACCGGTAGTATGGAACGAGCGCGGCATCCAGACCGGCGTCGCGAAAGATTTGTAAAACATCGGGCCCGCGAAGCAGATTGATCTTCTTCCCAAACTTGGCGAAGTAGGTTTTCGGATCGCAAGAATACATGCCGTTGAAGGGGGAACGCCCCACTCGATGGCTGCCGAAATCGATCAGATGGATGAACCGCGCTTCGGGCCTAAGAATGCTCGTCAGACGTTGAATCGATTCGTCCAGCGGAAAAATGTGTTCGAGGCATGAATTCGATATCGCGATGTCGAATGATCCTTCGATCGGTGCGTCGAGAAAATCGACTGGTTCCACCCGGACGCGATCCCGTAGACAGTTCAGGTATTCGTCAAAGCGCAATCGCTCGCCGAAGAGTGCGCTCAGATCCTTATGGAGGGGAAGAAAGTAGCGCTCGGCGATCTCTTGCGATTCAAAAATTTGAGGGTTGTATCCGGGTTCAATACAGAGATAGCGGGCGCAGTCCAGGAAGACCGCAAGTGGCGCAAAACCGAGGAGAGGTCCGGCGCCAATTTCTAGAACGCTGCGATCATCAAATTCGAGGGAAGGCCACGGATAATGGCGGCGAATGATGGCCTCGTAGCGGCTGAGCATATCGTATAGTCGTTGCGGCCGAATATGCTTGGTCGACGCAAGGATATCGCCTAGGTCGGCAACCCCTTTCTCTCTACCGCGTAATCGAAGTAAGCTCTTCCGCACCACTTCTTTAGGCGGCAGCTCGTAAAGGCGGCGTAGTGGGGGTAGGGTCATTTAGCGTAAGGGGCCGCGGTCGAAGACTTCCGTAAACGCGATCGTCCGACAAGTAGGTGCGTTCGCATCCGCTCCGAACCATTGTTCCGTGGTAGGTAGAGCGCTATACATCGCGCACAGAACAGGCTATCCCAACGGTCCCGCTGGATCACGATTTCGTGGCGAGGTGTTGATGCCCATTTTTGATGGACGGATTTTGGTAACAGGTGGTGCCGGATTTCTTGGTTCGCACCTTTGCAAGAGGCTTTTGGATGAGGGCCACGAAGTCCTGTGTGTTGACAACTACTCTACTGGTTCGCGCAAACATATTCAGAGCCTTTTGGATAACCCTAGATTTGAGGTCATGCGGCACGACATTACGTTTCCTCTCTACGTTGAAGTGGAGGAGATTTACAATCTCGCGTGCCCGGCCTCGCCCATTCAATATCAACACGATCCGGTCCAGACCACAAAGACAAATGTTCACGGCGCGATCAACATTCTGGGCCTCGCGAAAAGGCTTGGAGCGAAGATCTTTCAGGCTTCTACAAGCGAGGTTTATGGCGATCCGACTGTGCACCCACAGCCGGAGGAATATTGGGGCAATACCAACCCGATCGGACCTCGTGCCTGCTATGACGAAGGCAAAAGATGCGCGGAAACATTGTTCTTTGACTATCATCGCCAAGGCGGTTTGCGTATCAAGGTGGGGCGAATTTTCAATACCTATGGGCCGCAGATGCACGTTAGGGACGGCCGGGTTATAACAAACTTCATTGTTCAAGCCTTGAAGGGCGAGGCGATCACAGTTTTCGGCGACGGGACCCAGACACGCTCGTTTTGCTTTGTCGACGAAATGATTGACGCGTTTACCGCTTTCATGAAAACGGACGACGAGATTGTTGGTCCAATAAACCTCGGAAATCCGCATGAGTTCAGCATTTGCGAATTGGCTGAACGGATTATTGATATCACTGGTTCGAATTCAAAGATTGTTCACAGGCCCCTTCCTCAGGATGATCCGAGACAGCGCTGCCCAGATATATCGAAGGCGAAAGCTCAGCTTGGCTGGCAGCCTAGAGTGGGGCTTGAGGAGGGCTTGCGAGCCACGATCGAGTATTTTAGACGTGTCCTCAATTAGATGACGGACGATTCCAGATCATAAAATGAGAATTATCGTGACTGGTGGGGCTGGCTTCGTCGGCTCAAATCTCGCCGGTGCATTCCGGCAGCAGGGTCACGAAGTAATTTCGTTCGACAACCTAAGACGCCGCGGTAGCGAACTGTCCGTCTCACGGCTCAAGGCTCTCGGTGTGGATTTTGTTCATGGCGACGTTCGAAATCGGGAAGATCTTGAAAGCGTCGGCCCCTTCGATACCCTCATTGAATGTTCGGCCGAACCTTCCGCCCAAGCAGGATATGACGGACACCCCGGATATCTTATCAATACGAACTTGGTCGGAACGATCAACTGCCTGGAACAAGCGCGGCGCTATAGGGCAACGGTCATTTTCCTCTCTACGAGTCGGGTCTACCCTATTTCGCCGCTTTGCGCCCTACCAACAGAGGTTCGTGACAAAAGGTTCAGCCTGCTGCCCGGCGCATCGGGTCCAGGTTGGTCCTCCGACGGTATTGCAACGGATTTTCCCCTTGAGGGGCCGCGAACACTATACGGTGCGTCCAAGCTCAGCGCGGAGCTTCTATTGCTCGAATACTGCGATGCCTATGACTTGAAGGCCATCGTCAATCGTTGCGGAGTGATCACCGGCCCGTGGCAAATGGGCAAAGTTGACCAGGGCTTCGTCGTCCTCTGGGCAGCGCGGCACTGTTTTGGTGGTCCGCTGTCATACATCGGGTTTGGCGGCAGGGGACACCAAGTGCGCGATATTCTACACGTTTCAGATCTTTTCGACCTCCTAGCCATCCAGATTGAAGCCCCGGCGTCTCATACGGGGCGTGTGTACAACGTGGGAGGCGGACCCGGCGTCAGTGTTTCTCTTGCGGAGCTCACTGACTTGTGCCGAACGCATTCGGGAAACAATATAGACATCTCAATGAACCCGGAGACACGGCGGGGTGACATTCCCTTTTACGTTACCGACAACAGCAAGGTCAATGCGGCGACTGGCTGGTCGCCGCAGCGTACGGTGAGCGATATCCTCGATGATATCTTTCTCTGGTTGACGTCGAACCGGACGTCGCTCGAACCTATCCTTGGGCCGCAAGACTAGGAAGTTAACATGGCTGTGGCGGTGATTACTGGATCGACCGGATTGATTGGTGCGGAAGCCGTACGCCTGTTTGCGGCCAAGGGCATGGATACCGTCGGGATCGACAATGATATGCGGAGCTATTTCTTTGGCAAAGAGGCGAGTACGAAGTGGAGCCAGCGGCGCCTAGAGAACGAAATTGGGAACTATGTGCACGTGGATGCGGACATTCGTGACCGCGACGCAATGGTCCGATTGTTCTCACGCTATGGAAAAAGCATCGAAGTCGTGATCCATGCAGCTGCGCAACCGTCTCACGATTGGGCGGCTCGCGAGCCTCTGACGGATTACTCCATCAATGCAACGGGAACGATCAATCTACTTGAGACTGCGCGGCAATCTTGCCCGGACGCCCCATTCATTTTTATGAGCACGAACAAGGTCTACGGAGATACGCCAAATTCGCTGCCGTTGGTCGAGCTCGATAACCGTTGGGAGATCGACACCAGCCATCCATATTACACAAACGGCATCGACGAAGGTATGTCGATCGACCAGTGTCTCCACAGCCTTTTTGGTGCGTCCAAGGCGGCCGCGGACATCATGGTTCAGGAATACGGGCGCTATTTCGGAATGAAAACAGCATGTTTTCGCGGCGGCTGCCTAACTGGTTCGGGCCACTCAGGCACCGAACTACACGGCTTTCTCGCTTACCTTGTGAGGTGTGCGATAACCGGTAAGCCCTATACAGTTTTCGGATACAAGGGCAAACAGGTGCGTGACAACATACACTCCTCGGATCTCGTAAATTGTTTCTGGTATTTCTATCAGAAGCCCCGCACCGGGGGACAAGTTTACAACATGGGAGGTGGTCGGCAGTCGAATTGTTCGATGCTCGAAGCGATCACGGCATGTGAAGCTCTCACAGGCCGGGCGATGAATTGGTCCTACAGTGAAACCAATCGATCGGGCGACCACATCTGGTGGATCAGCGATCTCCGACGGTTCAAGTCTCATTTTCCTGAATGGGACATCACCCGCGGTATTGATGAGGTCATGGCGGAACTGTACGAGGGCCTCCAGGATCGGCTGTCAAAAGAGGCCGTCTAATGCCTGTTCAGGTTGCTTCACTCGCGGAATGGGAGCAGTCAGGCGTAGAGGGCATGTTGTCCGTCGTCATTCCGGCACACAACGAAGAAGGGCACATTCGCCGTACGTTGACGGACCTCGCGGAGGCGCTGGATGCCGCAGCCATAGACTATGAGATACTCGTCGTCAACGACAACAGCGACGACGAAACAGAAGAGGCGTTGAAGGCGACACAGGCGGCTGTTCCAGGCCTGCGATATGTCAACAATTCGCCACCCAAAGGCTTCGGGTTCGCGGTACGGCTCGGCCTCGCAGCCTTTAAGGGTGACGCCGTCGTCATCGTGATGGCGGACGGGTCTGACGCCCCGGCGGACGTGGTGAAGTTCTACAAGAAGCTATGCGAAGGTTATGACTGCGTTTTTGGAACTCGCTTTGGACGAGGTGGGAGCACGACCGGGTATCCCTTGCCGAAACTTATCTTAAATCGCATCGGAAATATCGCGATCCGTATCCTCTTCGGCGTTCGCTACAACGATATGACGAACGCGTTCAAAATGTACCGGCGCAGCGTGATCGCCGGGATTCAACCGATTCTAGCGCGCCACTTCAATCTAACCGTGGAGTTGCCTTTGAAAGCCGTCGTCCGCGGCTACTCGTACGTGGTGGTGTCGAATACCTGGCGCAATCGAGAAATGGGCTCATCCAAATTCCGCGTGAAGGAAATGGGTTCACGCTACCTGTTTATCATCCTCTACTGCCTTATGGAAAAGTGGTTGTCACGTGGGGACTACCGCAACACGCCCGAACTGCGCGAAAAGCAGCTCCAAGTCTGGCCTCGCTAGCTCTCAACCACCTCCAGGTGTGGTTAGATTGCACGCGAAGACGGCGGACCGAATAAAGCGTCTTTCTTCGCAACGATAGCCCGCCGCCGTAAGCTCCGCCGCCGCCACAGGGAGCACACTCAGATGTGTGCGTGAGCCGATCAGGAAGACTTTTTCGATTCCGCTATTGCGGAAGCGCCGCGCCATCGAAGCGGCCTCCTCTGTCGATGCAAACTGTTCCGGGACGAGCGAAAGCTGGGGAAGCTGATCATAGTTCAGATAATGGACGTAGCGAGAGAAGCGCGCCGAGATTTGACCCTTGTTCATGTCGCAGCCCCACAGGGCCTCGACCCGGCAGGGCGCCATGACGATCGAATTTTCGTCGATGTTCGCCCGAATGTACTCGACGGCTTCGCGCGTTTGCGGCTTGTGGCGCACGCGATAAAAATCTGGCAATACCCAAACCAACGAAACGCAAGCCACGACGATGAGAACAAGCGAGCGCTGCCAATCCGTCCGCCACTTCCATTCGGCGAACACGAGTGCAACGAATGCCAAGACCGCCGGAACAAATGGCGTTAGATAGGCTGTCTGCAACATTGGCTTGAACTGAGAAAACACGAAGAGAGCCACGAACGGCACGACGATTAGTCCGACGAGGGCGACGAGCGGGTCGCATAGATCGCGCCGGCCGATCGCGGCCGCGAATCGCCTCAAGCCCAGCAAAAGGCCGAGAAGAACCGGTCCGAGGCCCAGAAGCACTGCGGGGACGGGGTGGTGATAAAGAAACGCTCCAATATCGACCAGGAATCTGACCCCAGGTGGCGAAATATGCGACATCGCAATGCTGCCGGAAGAGACCATTCCGTAAATATTGATCGCCAGCCACGGAGCAAAGCCGAGCACAGTGATGGCAAGGCCGGTCAGCGAGAGGCGAATGAAACGGGCATCCCGCCTCGCTAGTGCAGCGGCCACCAAATGAGCCCATAGATACCCGCTGAGAATAAATCCGTAGAGATGGACATAACTCACGATGACGGACAGGACCATCAGACTGCGGAATGGCCCACTCGCTCGTTCCCCGTCGGGAAGGGTCAGAATTCGCAACCAGGTGCCGGTCGTCAGGGTCGCGAACAGGAGGAGAAGGGCGTAGCTGCGCGCCTCTTGCGCGTAGAACGTCGCTGTCCACGAAAAAGCGAGTAGGATGGTTCCGTTAGTCGCGACAGCGACGTTGAAAGCCCATCGCAAGACAAAGAAAAAGGCGATTACCGCGGCAACCGCGAAGATGGCCGACGGCATTCGCGCGGCGAGGTCCGAGTAGCCGAATAGATAACCCCAACCCATCATCAGGAATTTGTACAGCGGCGGATGGGCGTCGATGATGAGCGTGTCGAAGAACCACTCCCGAAAAGATCGAAACGTATAGCTCTGTTGGACGGTATAGATCTCGTCCAGCCAAAGGCCTTTGGCATCGAGGCGAAAGAGGCGGAGAAACGCGCCGACGGCTATCGCGGCCCCGGCAATCGTCAGGATAGCCGCGGTCGCCCGAGTTGAGGCCGGCGGGTTCACTGTGTCTAGAGTGCCGTCCTCATTCGTCATTTGGGTGGTCCATCGCGGGCAACGTCGCGTCGCGGCTCGTATCGCCGATGTTAGTGGAGGGGCCAGTGTTGCTCAACGAGCGTGGCACCTGTTCGGTGCACCCGCCCTTCACGTTCGCGAGATTGGACGCTAGTACGCGTCAAAATCGAGGCACTCGAACGAGAACATTTCGTTTTCGCTTTGCACCTGAAATCGGCCATCTAGTGGTCGATATGCGAAGTAGAGAGGGGAGGCGCGAAATCTTGGCGGAACATTGATACCGTGAAAAGCCACCGCATTGTTGAATCCAATATAGAGGGCAAACGGTGTTTGGTATTGGTTACAAACCGCACCGACAAGGGAGCTTGCATTGGCGCGTACTGATTTGTCAAAGGCAAAGAACTTGGAGATCACAGCAATCCGGCGGCCAAAGGCCGTGGTCGATGTCACGCAGCACGCGAGTTGGTCGTTGGCATGGATAGTGTAAGATTGGCCAGGTTTCGACAAACGCCACTTAAGTACTTCCCTCGACCAAGTCTGGGCCCAAGTGGCGGTTGGTCTCCAATCGATCTTGTCGCAAAGCGTCTGAAAATCTTGACTCTCAAAGAACTGGGGCGTGGCGGCCCATGACGCTATCGACTTCCGTCGGCGCGAAAAAGTCAGCTTGAGACGCACCGGCAACGCGGAAACGACATGCCAGCCGAGCCGCTCCACAAAGCCCCTAACAGACAGCTTATTGACAACGGCAACTATCGCATCGAACGAAAACGGTGGCTCGGCCGCTTGGTCATAAACAGATGACGCCATGCACACAAACACGCCCTTTCGTCGCGCGTCCGTTCTTACAGCTGTGTTTAGAGAAAGCCCAACATCTATGGTCTCGCCGGTCCGGTGATATTTCTGTGGGATGACCGCGTAATGACCGACGGTGGACTGGTCTGAGACGGCATCCAATGCCACGACGTTTCCCGCCGGATTACGGAAATACTCCCAATCGAGGTAGCCGCCGGGCTCGAATTTTCTGTGTTTGGCGAAAACCCGAGCCAACATCGGTTCCGTTCGCTCGATGTCGAAAGGCGCTAGACTCCAATCTTCGGTCGCCATTTCAAGTCACTCCACAACCTAGCTGCGATGGTTCCGATCTTGAGAAATTTATGGAGTATCCTCGGTGTCATGGTCGGTACGGCGGGCAATAACTTGCTTCAAAAGATAGAGCTGCTCCTCGAGAAGCGCCTTGTTGCGGCCCGACATGGCGGCGACCTGTCCCGATACAAAAAGGACGATGGCGAGTCCGATTAGATACGCCGCAACAAACCCGGCCCATATCTGTGGCGAAAAGCTGCCAACGATGATGCGGTGGATGACAAAGAACGCCCCAAGCGCGGTGCCTGGAAGCAGCAATATTAGGGACAACGTGTTGAAGAAAAGCGACGGGCGATAGTCGCGGACGCTTCCGAGAATAATTCCAAGCGCATGATAGCCGTATTTGAAGAGGTTGGAGGCCACGCGCGATTCGCCGTACTCACGTTCGCCGCGAACCTCGATCGGGATTTCCTGGATGCGAAACCCTCCGTACGACAGCGCGAGAAACATTTCCTGTGTGTAGGTGTAATCACCAGATAGAACCAACCGGTGGATCGCCTCTTTGGAATATGCGCGGAAGCCGCAGGACACATCGTGAAACCGATGCCCTGTGAGCTTACTAATAATCCAGGACATCCCCCGATTGCCCAACCGTTTCGCGAATGGCATGCGCGGCGTTAGAGCTGCATCCATGAACCGGGAGGCGGTCGCCACGTCTGCGTCACCTGAGATGACGGGCGCCAGGACCTTCGGGATATCCTCAGGCGCGAACTGCCCGTCGCCGTCAATGTTGACGACGATCGTCACGCCCCGGCGCACCGCTTCCGCCAGCCCGGTCTGTAAGGCTTTGCCGACACCACGATTGCGCCGGTGCGAAACGACGTCGGCGCCGGCGCTCCGAGCGGCATCGGCCGTCCCGTCGCCGGAGCCATCATCAACAACGAGGACTTGGACTGACTTGATCCCAGAAATGTCGCGCGGAACACGCGCCACGACATCGGCAATCGTAGCGATCTCGTTGAGCGCCGGAATCAAGACAAGGAGGTCCAACCCAACCCTACGATCATCCGCGTCTTGGTTGGCGTAGGCCACCAGCCTAGTCATGGTTCGCCGAACCATTTATCGGCCACCCTTGCTTTCACGCGGCTCGCTCGGATCGTTTCGTGTTGCAGGCACCGTACGTTCCGGCCGTCCGCCCACATTGCCTTGAACGGGATATGGTACCAGCGAAGCCAGGCCAACGCACACCAATTCGAGCAACGTGAGCCACAACCGCGCCGCGACCACGACGACAGCGGCTTGTCCGCCGGACATGACCGATCCCAGGCCGATCAGCAGCACGGCTTCCCGAACGCCCAGTCCGGCGGGGACGAAGACGGCGGCGAGACCGGCGAGGTAGGAGATCACAAACCAGGACACAACGACCGGATAATCGGCGAGCGACAAGGGCGTGAACCAGCTGCCGACAAAAAAGAACGATGTCCCGAAGAGCATCCAGAATAGCCCGGCGACGAGACTGATGAGAAAGATGTCGCGCCGCCGCAGCTCGATCGATGCGAGCGATCCGAACCGGCGCCACGCCCACGCGATTCGCATAGCCAATCGAAGGGCCGGCGGCGCGGCAAAGGCCATGGCCAGTGCCGCCAATGGAGCCGACAGCACGTAAGCGCTCACTGCGGCGGTGGCGGGCCTACCGATGATGATGGCCAGGGGAACGACGACAGCGGCGCCCGCAACAAGCAGTAGGGTCTCCCAGCCCATCAGGGCAACGGTTGCGCCCGCTGGGATGCCGACTTTGGCGCTCAGGCGCAACCTCTCCGCAATAGTGGCGACTTTTCCGGGTATGTATCTCAGCAGGTATGTTTGCAGCCAGATCCGCACGAAAAACAAGAAGAACGGCCGGTTTAAGTAGCCGCCGCGCCGAAGCAGAAGCAGCCATATGCCGATCAGGGCCGCAAAGCCAGCCAGGCCAGCCACAAGCGCACCGGCAACGGTACCAAAAACGAAGTGGGGCGGCCGCATGGCGAGACTTCCCCAGTCACTGTATATTTGCCGCCCAATGAGGATGAAAACGGCGACAACAGCGGCAAACCGAAGCAGATGAAAGGCCTTCTTCACGACTGGGCTCGCGAGGACGCCGCCCGTCGGGTGCTGTTCGTTCACGTCCGGCCGGTCACTGTTTTCGTTCGCCGACTCGGGTCGGCGCCGTGAAAAGACCGTACGTTCTGATTATCAAGTTCGTTGGCGCCATTCTGAAATCCGTCGGTGTGTTGACTTGGTTGGAACGGCGCCGCGGCAACCGCATGATGCTCTATCTTCGCAGCCTTTTCTCCATCCATGACGCCCGCGACATGATACATCTCGATATCCCGTGGTGGACATTCGCCGGCGCGGACGCTGTCGAACAGTTTCTCCGCGAACGCAACGGCAACGCAATCGTATTCGAGTACGGATCGGGGGCGAGTACGATCTGGCTGGCGAAACGAAGCAAGGCGGTCTACAGCGTCGAACATGATGAGGACTGGGCAATCGCCGTGCAGGCGCTAAGTGCACCCTATCCCAATATTGACTTTCGGTTCGTCGAGCCAGCCAAAGGCCCCGATGATGAATTTGGTTCCGGCCGGAAAGAATGGGCCAATCGCTCTTTTCGCAACTACGTTCAGGAGATCAACACCGTGCCAGTGACGTTCGACCTTATCGTCGTGGACGGGCGCTCCCGCAGCGCGTGCCTCTTGGCCGCGACGGGGAAATTGAAAGACGACGGCATGGTCGTTCTCGACAACAGCCACCGGCGGCGTTATCAAGCCGCGCTTCAGGCTTGCGGGCTCGAAACCACGCGGTTGCGCGGGCTGGCGCCGGGATTGCCCTACCCCGACGAAACCACGGTATTGCATCGCCGAGACGGCGAGCCGGCCGGCGCTGGCGGTTCGCCGTGAGGAAAACCGCCAGCACGGGAGGACGGGGCGCTTTCCGGACTCGGCGCCTGTGGTTGATGGTCGCCGCTTTCGCCGCGCTGAACCTGCTCGTTCTGGTGATCGCCGCGCCAGGCGGCCACCAGGAAAAAGATACCGGCAACTACTACGCGGTTGCGCGGGGTCTCTTGCAGCACGGCGATTTCGTCAATGTGGACGAGCCGTCGAAGTTCGTACGCATTGCCCCGGGCTATCCGCTACTTTTGTCGGTCGCCCATGTCGTTGGCCGTGGTGACGCGACGATACCCATCATTCTGATCCAGGTTCTAGCCCTTCTCGTAACCGGGCTCATCACTCGCCACGTGGTTTCGACCTGGCTTGGCGGATTTCACAACCTGGCGATGGCTCTGGTCGTCTTCAACCCAAACTCCCTTGGCATCGCACATACGTTGATGCCCATGACGCTCTATGCACTTGCGCTGACAGCTTCGGTATGGGCCGGTTTGGAATTTGCAAGGTCACCAAGAATGGGCCATGCGGTACTCGCCGGGCTCTTCTTAGGGCTGGCCGTACTTTTCCGCTTTGATCCTCGGTTCCTCATTGTTCTTCTTCCCCTGGCCTTGCCGCTCCTTGCGATATCGGCAGGTCAAAGGATGCTGTCCTGGCGTGTTCTATCCGGGGGCTTCGTCGCGGCGGCGCTTGCCGCGGCGACGATCACTCCGTGGACGCTATATGCAGACAGATCTGGACCGGGTTTCGGTGTTGCCGGTAGCGCCACTGGCGAACTGTTCCTCGCGGCCAATCTTGGGATCTTGGAAAAACGGCTCAACCCGAATTTGACACCGGGCTTCGCGACGATTGCCGCGATCGAACGGGGTATCGACGATCCCGTCCTGCACTACCGTGAGGACGAGACTTATGAGGGGTTCATCGGGCGATCCGGTGTTCCGCAGAATTTCTTCGAGATTGTTTCGTCGTATCCGAGGACGGTCGTCCTAAAGTCCCTAGCGTTTTCGCACCTCAACCTTTTTGTTTCCGGCGGCGCCGGTAACATCCGCCGATTATTTGGAATCGTGGGGAACGAGTCGCAAGACAACTATTTCTGGGGCGGACACGGCAATCGCCTCTCTGCGTGGCTCGGGGCGTTCGCGGCGAACTCCCCCCAGTCGGCTGCAATTAGTGTCGGGGCGATCGTTTTCGCGACGACGATGAGACTGTTCGGATTGTTTGGTCTTGCGGCACTGGTGACACGCCGGAGATGGCCGCTGCTCATCGCAATCGTCACTGTGCTTCTTTATTCGACGGTCATCGTGATTTTTAATGGCCTTTCGCGCTACCGCGTGCCGATTGAGCCTTTGCTCATCATCCTGAGCGTCTATGGCTTCGATGCGATCCAGTCGTGGCGAAACAGACACAGAGGTCTCGACGGGCCGAAAACAAGTCTTCACTGAGCGCTTCGAGGCCGGCCCGCGAGGATCTGGCGCCGCGCCCCAAATTGGCCATCTCGCGACGGTTTCCTTCGTCATCCGGGTATCGGTTGTTAGGTGCCGGTATTTTGGAGTCCAAGTACCTCGTCCCAAATCGGTAGAACGCGATCAAGGCATTCATTCGCAACTCGCGCTTGAGCGGCCTTCCCCAACCTGCAACGTGCCGAGGGCTCGTTCATAAGCCGATGCAATGCGCGTTGGAGCGCCGCCGAATCGTCCGCGGCGACAACAAGGCCGCAATCGCCGTCTGCAACGAGCTCCAGCGCCCCGGCGCCGCGATTGCTGACGATTGGTGGCAAACCGTAGGCCATCGCCTCTAGTAAAGCGTTGGGAGTGCCCTCGTGGCGTGAAGCCAGAGCGAAAATATCCGCCGACCGGTACGCGTCGGATGGATCGTTCACGGTCCCGGCGAGGTCTACGTAATTTTTGATTCCAAGCTCCTCGATCTTTCTCTCTAGGGTGTGCCGTTCAGGCCCCTCACCCAAAATAACGAGTCGCCAAGACGGTTGCTCCTCAACGAGCTGGGCGAAGGCGTCGATCAGAACATCGTGGGCCTTCTGCGAGCTTAGGCGTCCGACGCTCAATACAGTCGGATGCCTGTGGGGGCGCGTTGAATCATCCGTGGGAAGAACTATTGGATTGGGAAGAAAAGCCAGTTTTCTATCCGGGACGTATTTTTGCAGGGCCTCAAGGGCTTCACGACTGTTGGCGGTCACGACATCCGCCCACCGGTAAGTCCATCGCCGAAGTCCATCCCATACCGGGCCAAAGGATTGTTGTCGCGGGTTGTTGCGCTCCGATATAACCGTGCGCCGCCCAAGCCCGATCGCCGCGAGGACGAGCAAGACATTGGTGGGCGCAATAAAGCTCATAAGAAACGGCGCATCGATCGAACGCAAAGCCCTCCGCAGGGCGAAGACGCGGTGCAGGTTGGCGAACAGACCCGTGTGCGGCGTGCTCGTCCCTTGAACTTGATCGATGATGATCCGTCTCACGCGCGGATGGAGGGCAAAGAAATTTTCGGGGGACCGTGTCAACGTAACGACGGTCACGTCGCGGCCCGCCGCCGCCCACTCGTTGGCCACCACGCTCACCACCCGCTGCGTTCCGCCGCAACCCAAGTGCGCGACAACAAGCGCGATTGCCGGGGCTTTATCGTCTCGTAGGTTCATCAATGAGTCGGCCAAGTCCAACGCTTCCGTTGGGTCGTGCGGTCAACCCCGCCAATCACGGTCGGGTGGACCAACCCGGGTCGGTCGGCACCAACGGGAAATCACGAGGTATCAAAGTCGACATCTGAAATTGCGATGCCAACGTCCTTGCATTTTGAGACGCGAAGTGCATTTCCGCGAATTACATTCCAATTGTCCATAAAACTGCCTTCGGCAGCGCGCTTGAAGGCGACTGTGTCCTCGTTCAGGCGGACGCCGGGCGACAGATCATATCTCGCCACGAGGCGCCGTCGCATGATCGATTTACTATTCGCCTCGCCCGCAGCAAGCTCGACACGGCCCGAGCCCATCGTCTTCTCGGCAAAGCGAATGTCTTGGACGAGCTGGCGCATCTCCGAGGGGTCCATCGAAAACCAGTGATCAGGCCCTGGGAGATCATGATCAAGTGTGAAGTGTTTCTCGATGATTTTGGCGCCCAAGGTCACGGCAAGGGTAGACGCTAGCGTACCCTGGCTATGATCGGAGAAACCCCAAACTACGTCTGGGTAGAGGGCCGCAAGGGTCGGAATTTGGCGCAGGTTCAGTAGTGCGGGGTCCGTGGGATAAAGCGAAACGCAGTGCAGTACAGCGAGCTTGTCTGTGTGGGTCATAAGCGTCCGAACAACTTTGTCGACTTCGCCGAGATCGGCCATGCCCTTGGATATAATCAGGGGTAGGCCCGTCTGCGCTGCCTCGACGAGACCGGGCATGTGGTCGAAATCGTCTGAGCCCTTCTTGATGCCGGGGAGGCCGAGCTCAAGCATCATTCGTAAGTCGACCGAATCTTGCACCGTCGTCAGGAAAAGGACCCCGTGCTCTCGGCAAAACGCCATGAGGTCTTCCCACTGCCCGCGGTCGAAGGCCAAGCGTTCGAACATCTCGATTTCGCTTTCCGTGACCTTCTGACCCTGGCTCGTATAGGTGAAGTCCTTCCCGGGAGTCAGGCATTCCTCAGGTGTAAACGTCTGAAATTTTATGCAATCAGCGCCGACATCCTTCGCGATACGAACCATCTCCTTGGCCCGATCCAGGTCGCCATTATGGTTCGTGCTGGCTTCGGCGATGATGAACGCGGGCTGTTCCGCGCCGATACGCCGCCCCGCTATGTCGAAAGTCGTGCCCATGGCGGTTGCCCCATTTGTATAACGGTATGCGCTCTAGATCTTCGGTTGCCGCAGAAACTTTTCTTTAAGTCGCTGCCAGTCGGTTTCCGTGTCGACATCGCAGGCAATGGCGTCAGGAATGACATACGCCTGAAGGCGGTCGACGAGTTTCAAGGACTCGAACTTTGTCATCGCGCTCAGGCGAAAGAAGTAGAACAGGCCGGCGTCGATGACTGTGCGGGCGAGCTGGTTCGAGGGAACGAGCACTTGGTCTGGAAAGAGCGGTTGCCAAAACCCGTCGGGTTTCTCGGTCATGGCCCAAAGCGGGCTCATATGGAATTCCTCGCAACTCATCAAAACGTCCGGCGCGTCAGATACGTAAACGCCAAAAGCATCTCGAAAAACGCTATCCGGAACAAGTGCGGCCGTAGCTAATACAAAGAGGACTTCGTCGTCTCCACCGTTTGCTTTCGCGTAACGCGGGATATCTTGGCGTATAAGATCGATGAAACCCGGTGCATCACTGGCCAGGCCTTCTTCCCGCAAGCCGAGACAATCCGCGCCAAACGATTCGGCTATTTCGGCAATTTCAAGGTCATCCGTTGACACGTGGACACGATCAATGAAGTCCAGCTTCGTCAGCGTACGGAGCACATGGCCGATGACGGGAAGGCCACCCAGCGTGCGAATATTCTTTCGTGGAATGCGTCGGGACCCGCCGCGGGCCGGTACGTAAGCGAAAATAGGTCTCTCCACTGGCGAAAACGGAGCGTCATTGCCATGTCCGCCTAAGCCGCCCGGCTTCCACGAGATAATCTGCCCGCGTCGGATTGCCGGACATCAATATCTCGCGGGCCTGTGGGCCGTTCGAAAAAAGCAGGTCGATGACACTCATGTTTTGGCGGAAGCGCAAGCCTTTTTGTTCGTACGTGGGATGAACATAGTTTTGGAAGAGCGGCACGATCCCCGCGGCCTGGTAGTCCTCGACGCGAGCGTACTGCTCGCCGAGTGCGCCAAAAAGCAAGGCTTCGGCTCCCAATTTGACGCTCATATCGAGAGCCCGGTCGGATTTTGTTCCGTCGAATTCGTGCTCGCTTGCTCGCTCCATCGGCGTATCGATCGAGAGAGATTCGAGGAGGAGTTTGAGCAAGGAGATATTTAGGTCCGCCAACCTTTCCCATCGGCGTTCGTAGACCTCTGCGAGCGCCGGGGCATATCGATCAAAATGAGGAAAGCCCTGATAGGCCTGTTGGATGCTTCGCCAGTGTTTTTTTTGCCAATTGCCGGAGTTAGCGATCTTCATGTCGCAATGATTCGGCCCTTCCGTCTTCGTGCGCTGGACCGGAACAGATAGTTGCATCGGTCCGTTCGCTCCCAAGATGGTGTTTCGATTGTAAAAACCGAACCGGGAGTAGGGGACATCATCATAGATGATAAAAAAATTCGCCACTGCGATCTTGTGAAACAGGCCGAGCCACGGCAGGTATACAGGTTGGTGGGCGGATAAGAGCATGTCAGATCCTACACAGGCGAGGGTCGGACTTCGGTCGAACCCGGTACGGCAATATCGAGCAAGGCCGCAGCCGTGCGGGGGGCTCCCGGCATGTCGAAGAGCTTCCGGCCAGCTTCTGCCAGGGCTCGCCTTGCCATCGCGGAGGTCACAAGATCTGCCACTTTCCGACGAGCGCTCTCAACGTCGAGACCGTCGTAACGGCCGAGGCGGATCATGCACCCGTGTTCGACCATCGCGCGAACTAGAGGTTCTTGGTGGTCATCCAGGATTAACGCTGCCTGGGCTACGCCGCCCGCCGCAAGCTCGTAACACGTGGTGCCGCCAGCGGTAATGGCGAGGTCGGCGCGCGCTATAGGGGCGGTGAGATCGGTGGGAGCAATGACGACTTCCGCGAGAGGGGAATTCTTCCGTGCTGTATGGAGAACACTGTCGGGGTTCGGATGGGCGGGCCCGACGATCACCGTAAGTTCACACGCCGCCAAAGTATTGCGCAAAACTTTGATCAGCCGAGAGGTTTGGTCAAATGGATCTTCTCCACCCATGGTCAACAAGACCTGTATCCGGCCGCGTTCGTGTTCCTCCGACGCCTCGAAATACGCGGATTTGACCAGATTGTATTGCGCACCCAGTAGGAGACGGCGGTTCGGACGAGGGTCGTAGTCGGCGCCGGTCGCCCACACGTTGTTGTTGATCAGAATGTTGCATGGCAGATCCCGCTCCAAATCGTCGTCTATACAGGCGACAAACGCCACGCTCGCGCACGCCGCGACGTAGCCGTTCTCGATGGACCGACTATCGAGGACGATTTGTGGCCGTGCCGTCTCTTGACTTAAGCGATCTACCACAAACGCGAGGTCATCGACGTGAGCCGCTGGCGCGGGTGAGTCCTCAACTGAGAAACCGTTGCGTGCAACGATTGATCGCGCGATTCCGTCAGGTGACCACGTGAGAAATCGGACATCGGCACCACAGTCGCGTAGCGCATGCGCCAAGGTCACGCAACGAACAACGTGTCCGAGACCATCGCCATGGCCCCCGTCGCAACGAATAAAAATGCGCCCCACGAACGACAAACGAGTTACCAGTTGAGTGCGCGGATGACTTGAAAGGCTTCGGCAAATGGGACGCCCGCCTGGACGCCGCGAAAAGTCGCAAGCCCTCGAACCGCGGCCTCGCTCCTCGGGTGCGGCATCTCCCGCATCTCGTCCTCATACGCGGCGAGCGCCGTGACCTTCGCGTCGATGTAGGGGCTGATGTCTTGAAAAGCGGTGCCGGCGAAGGGGTGGGCCGGGTTCCATTCAGTGCTTGAAAGCACCTCGAAGGCATAGATGGCTCTCGGCTGGGAGCCTGCGCGGGGCCGGCAGGCGGCAAGTGTCGATTGATGCGCAATGCGATGATCGACGTTCACATCGTGTGCGGCGTGGGTATAGACGATATCCGGTTCGACATTATGCAACGCCCGTTCGATGTCCTTTACCAAATCGATTTGTGGTTCGCCGTCGAGGCGGCAGCTCAAGCGGGTGGAGAGCGTGACCGCGTCGTTTGACACGCCCAATGTTGCGAGTGCTCGAATCGCGTTTTCGTTCCTACGTTGCGACAGCGCGGCGACCTTAGGGTTATCAATCTCGGCGCTCTGATATCGTGCGGTTACCCCCTCCGCCAGGAAAAGAACGAAGACGGTGTCGCCGCCGGCAGTGTGTTTCGCAATGGTGCCTCCGCAGCCGAGGGTCTCGTCATCCGGGTGTGCTGCGATCACAAGAACATTTGACATTTTTCTATGATGCCTCCCTCGCCCTTGACGCAGGCGCCGTATGGTACTCGCTCCGTAGCCGCTCGATCCCCTGGTCGACGGTAGGCATTTGGCGAGACAGGGTCCGCTCCGCCACGGCAACTGACATCCGCATGTCGTTCGGGCGCCGCGCCACCAGTTTGGCCGTCGACAACGAGGTCAGCTCAATTTTCGAGTTGTCCAGAGAAAGCGCTTTCGCGACGCGCATGCCGAATTCCGCTTTGCTCAAGCCCGGGCCCGTGGCCCCAACGTTATAGGTTCCGCGCGCGCGGGCTTCGATGAGCGCTATTATGGTCTCGCAGAGGTCATCCACATGGAGCGGATTGAACAGGACATCATCAAAGAGGGCCAATGGTCGGCGATCCACGAGGCCGCCGACGAGCCAATCTGCGAAACTCGGTCGTTCGGGACCCGACAAGCCAAAAAAATTGGTGCGCAGCACTAGGGACTGGGGTACTCGGCGCGCCAGGTCCTCGCCCCAGTATTTGGTCATGCCATAGATATTAACGGGTGCTGCCTCTGTCTCGGCGTGAGGTCCGGTTCCGTCATAGAGTTGATCGGTCGAAACATAGGCGAACAACGTCATCGGTGCCTGGTCGACAATCCAGTCCGTTAGATTGCGCGTGGCCTCGACGTTGAGTCGAAAGGCACTCGCAGGATCCGTTTCGCATAGGTCGACATCTGTCAAGGCTGCACAGTGAATAACGATGTCGGGCCGATTCTTCGCAAGAAGGTGCTGTGTTTCCGTGGGTCGCAGGAGGTCAACCCTCGTCCATTCCCCGGAGTCCGGCGGTGCGTTGCGAAATCCGGTGCGGAGGCACCTTGCCTTGGGCGCGAGGGCAAGGGCGAGACGCCACCCAAGGCGCCCGCTGGCGCCGGTTACCAAAACCCGCGTGTCAGCCGTCAAAGTCATTCGGGAGCGCTCACTTCATGGGGTGCCGGAAAAAGGTACGTAAAGACATACTCGTAGTCCCGCCTGTCCAGTGCCTCCTCCATCGCTGCAAGGAGGTCCTGGGCTTTGAAGGAGACGCGATTACGCTCGTCGAATTTGGCGGTAACAAGCGCGCAACGCTTCTTGATAAGGCGATAAATATCCTGGTACCAAGCCTCGCCCTCCATATCAATGAGGATAATTGGCTTCTCGGAGCAAAGGGCGAATCCGAAGGTTGTCGTGAGCGGATAGGTAAGAAGCAAGGCGTCCGCCTGTTGGTAAACGGCTTCGAAAGGCTGCAAGAGGATTTCGTCGGCCTCTGATGCCATGACCTTGCTCATCAGATGTTCTGTGGCGGGATGCGGGCGGTAGAGCACCTTGATCCCACTCGCACGCAAGGTCCGGATGATGCGAAGTTCAAGGTCGAGCTTGAAATTCCAAAACAGGCCGGTACCGTAGGCGTATCGCATCGCGTTCATGGGAAAGCCGACAATGATGACACTACGAATTTCTTGCGGCCACCTACGCCCGCCATGTTGGTTCCACAGGGTCTCGTAAATCGACACGGAGTTAGAAACGAATTTGGTGCGAACGTCACGAGTGAAAGGGACGACACGGGCCAGAGCGCCCAACGATTCCACTGCCTTTGGTGTGGCGCAGACGTATTCGTCGCTTATGCTCACGTCGATGTAGCTTCGTGCCCACTCGTACGTGTAGCCCATATTGTGGCCGTGCTGGAACCCCACAACCTTAGCGCCCTGGCGGCGGGCGGCAAGCGCGACGGTCCGGTACAGGGGGTCGCCGACGCTACCGACAAGGACGGTTTCGGGCAAGTTGCGACGCTGGCGCACGGCTTCATACAGGGCGCGAAGATCGTTAAGTCGATCCAGCCAAGACGTGAGGAGGGCCTCAACGGCAAGGCCAGTGCTGCCGGTCTCGCGGCAATCCGCATCGATCTTCGCCAGCCAATCAGCGAGGACGTCACGGACAGCCTGTAAGCCATCACTCTGCCTCGTTGGCGGGAGGTGGACTAGATTTTCGACAAATGGAAAATCGCAAGCGAGACTATTGTCGCGAATGTACTTTCGTTTACCAGCATCCCAAGCGCCGAGACTCCAGCTGTCGCGTTGCCGAAGGACATCGCCCAGGGCGCGAAATGACAACTCATGCGCACCATAGATGAGGCGCCGGCGAAGCATCCGCAACAGCGGAAGCGAGTGTCGTTTTCGAAGCCGATCTTCATTTCTCGCGCCGATCTCCTGCCAGCGGACTTCGTAAAACTGCGCCGACTCCCGGCCGACCATGACGGTCAGGCCACTTTGCGCCGCGCTACTCTGAACCGCTTGTGCGTGAAGGTACTGTTTGAGGAAAGTGACGTACCGGAAGTCCGCAAGAAGGAGATCACGCCAAGTGTCGTCCAGCGCGTTATGTGCTTCGTCGAAGCCTCGGTCAAGCGCGCTGTTGAGGGATCGAAATTGTTGCTCGCCAACCGGCCAACTCGTGTCTTCGTGCCAAGCCTCACAGCCAAAGCTCAAGGCCGCATGGATGTCGGTCGCAATTGCGCGGGTTGCCAATGTGGTTTAGATCCAGAAGAGAAAGGTAGGTGTCCTGGTGGACTTTTCCTGGCCGCTAGGCATCAGTGGTTTTCCCGACGGGCACTCTCGCCATGTCATCGACCGAACACCAATCCCATAAAATTCGTGGTCTGAGAGAGAGCGGCAACCAGGGCGATCGGCTCGACATTCTCTCTGCGGGAAACGATACAACACAATAGGCTTTTTGCGGCCAGTTGGCCGATGGTCCCTGGGTTGCAAGTCGCTTTCTAAAGATATGACGGCGTGGCGAACGGAAAATATGCAGGCTTTCACGAGTTTCTTTGCCGAGTGAAAGTCGGACTAGACGAGATCTGGAACACACCTTGATCCCGCATCAGTCACGGTTGCTGTTTCTTGTCGAGACGCTAGCGGGCGATCGCGTCGGTCACTGCGGGCTCGCGCTATCCGACAAGACAGCCACGTTGAAAAACATGATTGGAGGATGCGACGGTAGCCCGCCAAATCTGTTCCTCCGCGCAGGTGTCCGACTCATGCTTCTCGAGTTTGATGAGTTCTTAATCTCAAATATTCGCGCGTATCTGCTTACAACGTTGGTCAGTATGATTACCATACACCGGCGAATCGGCATAAGAGTTCAGCGGACAGATTTTCTGAAGTCAATTAAATACGCACCAGGTGAAGTCCGATGGGATGTCTGTTCCGAGGAAGAAAGTAACGTAAGCCAACGGCTCGTCGAACTATCAATTGCGAGGGAACAGTTCTTTGCGAGACATGCGCCCTCCGACTAGGTGCGAGATTGGCAGATCGCCGGGCCTAAGCATCGTGCCCGTACTGTGGCTGCGAATTAGGATCGATTGGATCAAGGGTATGCTTGCGGCGTGAATATTCGGGACTCGCCAAATCATTGAACCGCAGCTGAATGGAAAATCTGATGGCATCGCTGCGGTTGGGCCCCGAACGGTGTACAAGGAATTTGCTGAATACGATTGCCTGGCCTAACTCTACGGGAACGGGGACAAATGCCGAGTCGGAGGGCATCGGGATTAGCCGGCTTTTCTTCACGTCGCGCTCCCCGTTATGCTGTAACAAACCATCCAAGTGGGAGCCCGGTATCACTTCGAGAGGGCCAATTTCCGCTGGCACGTCCTGGAGGGGTATCCAGACTGACACGCTGTTTAGAGAACCTGGGATAAACGAGATGTCCTGATGCGCGGCATAGAGAAACTTATCGTCCCGCGGCATGTTTGCGAGAATGGCCGGTCTAACCCCGCCAATTGCCGGTTCACGGATTCCGTGTTTTCTAACGATGTCAATTGCTTCTCGATTTCCTGATAGTCTCATCACATCCGGGAGAAATGGGAGCTGGTCGAGTACTGCAACCCAAATGTCTCGCCGCTTATTTCGATAGAGCGCCTCGACTCCCGCATCGTCTGCTATCGCACCAAGATCATTGAATCGTGACAGCCGATCAAACTGTTCGACAAACTTCTTCCGTAAAGCGCCGAGCTTCTCGCGGTTGGAAAACGCAACGGTCTTGTATCCCCGCTTCAGAAACTGTGGATCCGGTTTCTCAGTCATTTGGTTGGCCGTGATGGGTCTTACTGGACAAGTGCAGCAACCTCGATCCCGTAACGCTCTGCCTCGTGTTCGGGGCAGGACCGGCTTCCACGATTAGGCTTTCGCGGGTTTTGACATCGACGATTCCTAGTTGGGAAGCTTCAGTGCAAAGTCCAGCTGCTACGCCTAAGCATCGGGCAGGTCGCAGTATAGTCTACATCCCCTGACGGGCCGATCCAACGCCGGGCTGAATTTTGCCAACCGGACCAATCGGTTCGCTTGGTGAAAGAATTTGCATACTATGACCAGGAGGCGAGATATCTTTGATGACTGTTAGCACAGATAGAACCCCGTTTTGGCCCGCTCTCATGGGGCGCAGCAAGCGCGCCATGTTTAGGCTCATGCTTGCCTCTGGTTTTCTTTGGCCCTTGGTTCGCTACTGTACTGGCAGGATTGAAGAGGTGTCGCCGTCATTATCGCACAAGAGCCTTCCCACCCTACGAATATTGGCACTTAATCCGGATCGTTTCCGCGGTGATCTTGAAGTGCTGGCGGCATCCGGTCAGTTCCGAATATTCCGCGCACCGTTTCGATTTCAAACAAGATTGCTGGGATATTTTTATCCGCCCGGCGTCCGCGCCTCTATTGCCCACCAAAATAGAGACGGGCGAGAAGCCCGCGATGCATTTCGCCTATTTCTGAGGCCATTTCTGCGCCAGCTCTATTCCGCCATGCGAATCGATTGTGTGATTGGGGCAGGGCACTATCACCAGGATGTAGATTGGGGCGCAGTTTCAAACGAGATTGGGGTTCCCTACATTGTCATTCATCGCGAAAACCTGAACGCCTCAGAGGCCATGCGGGAGGAGGTCGTTCGCAAGGGTAAATCGCTCGGTGAGTTTTCCGGTGCACACCTATTTGTTCATGTTGAGTCGGTTCGAGATACTTGGATCGAATCCGGGTTCGTCTCTCCCGACAAGATTAGTGCGCTGGGCGCCCTTCGGATGGATGCGTTTGTTCGAAGGATTGGCGGGAAGACCCGCCCCACAGCTGAATGCAGACGGGTGACATTTTTTTCATTCGCGCCGGGGGCGTCCTTACTGCATCTAAATATCGGCCCCTGGCCCAGCGATCCGGACGCCGGATTTGTAAAGTTTTTCCGCAATTCGCATATCGCTTTTGGAGAGTTCGCGCGTGAGCATCCTGATCTTGATTTCGTGATAAAACCAAAATGGGGTAACCATTGGATTTCGGAGATTGAGATGGTTTTGAGGCAGGCAGGTATTCCGCCGGATCTGTCAAACCTAACCATTGACGCGACATTGGACGTGCACGAACTGATACTTAGCTCCGATGTCGTCCTTGGATTTGGCTCTACCGCGCTGATCGAAGCCGCAGTTGCAGGAAAGCAGGTGATCATCCCCTTCTTCGACGAGCCATGCGAAGAGCAGTACGCGGACAGTGTTCTGCTCCGTGACGAGTTTCACCTGTTCGATGTTGCTAGATCTCCGGCTGAGATGAAGTCTCTCATTCTCCAGAACCTCGTTGCCGAGGTGGCTCCCGACCTGCGGGAGGCTCGATGGGACCTTTTCGAAAGGTACGTTTCGTTCGCAGACGGCACCGCAACAGAGAAATACGTCGACGCGTTAACAAAATTAATCGCAGCCCATAAACAAACGGCATTGGTATGATGCCTGCGCCTGACGTGGGGACGAGCCGTGCGGCACTACGAAGCCTTCCCATATGAAGGCTTGTCGCGTAGGGCGATGGGGCTCGACCCTTGGCAGGAACTGCAGGTGAGACCAAGGATACGGCTCTCAGCCCTCTATTTTGACCGGTATATGAGACAGTTTGCCGCGATCTCACGGTCCAAGAAATCGCGGCGGCGTTCCAGAAATGCCGTCAGTTTTTTGATCGGATCGTTGGCCGCCGTGTTCGCCCACCACAGCGGATGGGTAAGAAGTTCGAGGGCACGACTGGTGGATACCGCCGGGTGATCAAGCGGATGACCGTAGCGCCATGTGCCCTGCGAATCCGAGCAATACCCCATCTCTTTTTGGCCGCGCCACGAGTACTCGTTAATCCGCCTCGGAATCTCAAAATGGTAGTCGATATCGACGGCACCCGGCCGGTGAAACGTGACGGTCCGGACAGCACTGTCGGTGGCCCGTTCGAGCAAATCGCTCTCACGGGCCACGGCCTCCGGAAAATTCGTTTCACTCAAAGGATATTGTGCCGCATCGAAGTGCAGGCCAACCTCGTGTCCCAAAGCGCGAATCCTCCGAACGGCGTCGGTGCCGCGAATTGTGAAGACGTTATAGAACTCGGTTCGTACCAAGACGAAGTAAATGGCCTGAAATCCCCGAGAGGCCTCGAATTCAGCCATCGCCACGGCAGTGCCAAGGTCGAAGTCGACATCGTGGCGAAGTACCAAATGTGGCTGGGCGGGATTCAACCGATCGTAGTCGACAATCTCATAACCGCTTCGGCGCAAGGTGTCGACGATGGCGCCGTAGGCCGAGAGGTCAAAGCCGGTGGGATTCGCTTTTTGTGTATCTTGTCGTTCAGTCATTTGCCGGGCTGGTACTGGATTTTATGCGTCATGGCTGACGCTAATCCACTTCTCTAGGGTTAATGCCCTCTTGCATGGCAATGGAGAACTCATCGTCCTGCGCTATGTTTGCGAGAAGCGGTGCCCGGCAGCGCGAGGTTATTCGCCTCCCCACGCCAGTCCCTGCTTCTCGGCAGGAGCCTAAGGTCCGCATCATCTTAGATTCCATTTGGGTACGGCACGACTAACTTTGGCGGAGATGCGAGCGTATCCCAGCCTTTAGGACCTGTTCTATTTCCGGAGCAAATCGGTTGGGGAGATTAAAAAGATCGCGGCTTCTGTCGATCTCGTAACCGCCCTCGGCGAGGGAAGCGGCGGTTGGAACATAACCAGCAATACCACCAACACAACCGACCGGTATCGTCATCGTGCCTGTCGCCTCATCGTCGGCGGCAAGCCAAAGCGCAAATTCCGAAAATACTTCGCCCTCAAGTCCCAAAAGGCGCACTTGGTCCGACACCGCCCATGTGCGGATTCGAAACGGAACCTTTCTTTCCACCTTCCGTTCGCTATCTCGTGCATCAATCGGAAGATCAAGCTCTGTAACGGCCGCGGAAAGGCACACGTCGGCAGGCGGGCTGCGTCGGGCGCCAGCAACGGCTGCGGCGATCATTCCCGCTACCCATTCCGCGTCTGATACCAACGAATCCTTCCGAAACCGAGAATGATCGAAAGCCCACTCGAAAGCTCGACCGGCCGGCCAAATGGCGAGCGGGGCGGTTTCGAGCAGCTTCGCTCTCGTATTGCCGCTGAATCCCTGAAGAAAAATTGCTCGTACGGGGCGCTTACACCGAGCGTTCAAAGCGTCCTCAATATGGCCGGGGAAGTCCGCCGAATACATTTCGCCGCGCAGGATCGATGGGTGGCACCCCGCACCGACCAGGACGATATCCGGGTCAGCGGCCGAGTGCGCCCGTAACCATAGCGCTCGCACGGTGTTGTCGACGGGTGCGCTGAAATTGGGCCGGTTGGCCATAGGCCGCTTCAGTCGCAGCCGGCCCAGAGCAGACCGGTCGAGACGGCGTGCTCTGCGATTGATCGACACTGACGCGGGAGCCATGGCGACCTCGATAGACGCTTCCATTGTCTGGCCGATCGCCGCATTGATCGCCAGTTTGGTTTTGCCAATTACTTCCGCCACGAACTTGAGATCGGCCGACAGACCGCCGAAGCTGGTGTCGAGCAGCAGCGGTGCGCAATGCGTATGCGTGGCCGCGACAAATAAATGGTCAGCGGGAACGGAGTGTTTCTGCGTCAACCAATGCTCTAGCTGGCAACAAAATGAACGTGAGACGTACAGAACATCCAGCGAAACCAGAACGATCTCAACATCTTCGTGCGCGAGGTAGAGGGCGCGAACGTGGAGATCGTCCAGGACCTCGCGGCCCACCCAATTCTCACCGACACCGGCCAATGGCAGCGGCCGGTCGGGGGTGATCGTCTCGATCCCGAATCCGGCTAATACGGTTTCACGGCCTGTCACAGTTTGGCTTGCGGGCCGTGGTGCGGAACGATGTTCACTGCCACCTCAGGAGTCCAACCAAGCGGTGACTTGTGTTGGAGCTAAGGCCGGCACGGCCACCCGCTCAACCTATCCTTGGACATTTCACAAATTGATCCACGACGCCCAAGCGCGGCTAATTAGGCGTCAATGTAGGCTCGGTTCCAATACCGCGGCGTCCGAACCGGCCGCCACCGCACGCGACCGAAGAAACGTATCCAGCGAGATGAGTCTGATGGCAAGCCGCCCCCAGCCGCCAGGCTCATCCTTGTAACGAATTGCCTCCTCCAGCAATTCCTCCGGCACACTTGGAATCCTTCGCAATCTTTGACCATGACCTTCAACAAATTTCGATTGTGGAAACGTGAACCCGCTCTTCGGAAAAGCAAATAAATGATCCGGAAGGTATCGAGCCAGTATCCGCCGCAGCACGCTTTTTTGCCCGTAGGCGATGAAAGCGCGAGGATCAAAAGTTGCGACCGTTTCGACAAGTGTACGCGACAGAAACGGTGTGCGAAGCTCCAGGCCCACCGCCATACTGGCGTGGTCGAAAGTCACAACCCGACTGCCCGGCAGAACCGTGTCAAGTTCGAATTTTCGGTAGGCGTGCTCTAGCACATCTCGCCCCGGGAAGGTTCTTCGGGCCCACGGCGTGAACCCATCCAACTTCCGGAACCATTGGATCGCCGGAAAGTTTTTGTTCGCAATGTACTGCTCCTCGCTCGGAGCGAGGATATCATAGGCCAATCGCATCATCCGCGGACTTACGTGCGCAAACGGACGTACCATCGAATACAGAATTCTACGCAAGGGTTGCGGAATTTCGTACAGAAAGCGCATGTCGTAGAAAAACGCGTTCTTTCCATAACCGAAGAAGGCCTCATCGCCACCGACTCCCGTAAGCCCGGTTTTAAATTCCCCCGTTGCGGCCGTGCACATCATCTTGACCAAAAGGGCTGTCAATGATTCGTTGGGTTGCCCAAAAATCTCTATGACGCTATCCGGGTCGACGGATACCAAGTCCTTTCCAACGGCGATAACCTCGTGGTCGACGCCGATGTGCTTGGCAATCTCCGACGCCGCCGGCGCCTCATCCTCGGAGCCCGCCCCGGCATACGACATCGTAAGGCATTTGAGGTCCACACCATGGTCGCGCTTGACCATCGCGGTTACCAGGGAAGAGTCGATACCTCGGGATAGAAACATGCAAAGAGGGACATCGGCGTACAGCCTCGCTTTGAGACTATCCACCAGCGCCCCCTGAAGCACGTCGAGACCGGACTCGGTAAGCGGTCGCGTTGGACCCGATCCTGGCGCAGCCACTGGAGGCGTCCAGTAGGTCTTGGTGCTGGCGATCTGTCCGTTTCGTACCGACACCAGCTTGGCAGCCCCGAGGCGTTTGATGGTGGGGTACGCGGTGGCCGGCGGCGGTACGAAGCCCAGTGACAGGTACGCCGCCAACGTCTCGCCCTCAAGCGATGGCTCAAGCCCGAGCAATTGCGCCAACGGCGCGATCTCAGAGGATACATACAGACCCTCGTTCGTCTCGGCATAATATAGGGGCTTTTCACCGAACGGATCCGTGACCAAGTGGGCCGATATTCCGTCCCATACCGCGAACGCGAACATTCCATCCAAACGGTCCAGCGACTCTTCGTCCCAGGTCTGCCAGGCCCGCAACAACACCTCAACGTCGCCCTCGGTCGTGAATCGAAGCCCCATTTTCTGCAACTGCTCACGAACCTCGCGAAAGTTGTAAATCTCTCCGTTGTAGGATAGGACCAAGCCGTTGAGGTCCATGGGCTGTGCGCTAGAGGGCGTTGGGTCGATAATTGCGAGCCGGCGATGGCCGAGGAACGCTCCGGCCTTTCTGTCGATCCATTCGCCTTGGCCATCCGGGCCACGATGCGCAAGCGCCCCGGTGCCGGCGCGGCCAAGGGCGACGTCAGCTTCGGCGAGCGGACGATGAAGAAAAATGCAAAAAACGCCGCACATTGTCAGAGACCCGTTCAGATGTATCGTGTCATGCTGCCATCGCCAGGGTGTGCCCACGCGCGCCAACATATACTTGGAAGTTGTGGCATTCCAGAATCTCCCGGCAAGTTCCGAAGATCGGTTTGCCACCTCGTTCGTCCCAGCCCGAAAGGCGGATCCTCGGGTGGCAGGCAGATAAAGTCTTTTCGGCGCCTTCCAAGGCTTCTGGCTCGGCGCCGTTCAAGGTAATGCTGATCATATCCACGCGTTGTATCACGTGAATATCGACAAGGCCGTCGATGGTAATGGTTGGCACGCTAACCGTTGTCTCTCCCTTGTGCGCCTCCGTGATAAGCGAATTTGCTTGGGCATAGCTGGTCTGGAGGTCGAGCGTAGATACCTCATTCCATACTCCCTGGTGGATGGGGACAACATTACCGGTGCCATTGTAACGCACGTTCAATTCAAGCAACGCATAACAACGCGGTGAAGCTTCTATCGCGTAAATGGTACTGCTCTCCATTTCCAGTGCAATTCGAATATCGCTGAAGCCCAAGAAGGCGCCGCAGTCGATAATGACTTGTCCCGACTTCGGGCGAAAAGCGTCGGAAAGAATCGCTCGGACGGAAGGTGTCGAGATATCGGCTATGGTGTCCTTGTGTTGACCGTGAAAACCCATCATCTCGTCTGCGGCGAACCCACCTGGCTTCAAGTCGGGGCGCATGTGCGGGTATCGGTGACGAGTGAGATAGTCTCGCGACAGCCGGAAATAGCGCCTGGGTAGCGTGCGCGGAAGATCGGGGCGCAGGTCGTCATAGAGTTCGGCATCGTCTGCGTCGGTCCAGAATCCGTGAAGCCGCGGACCGCCGGTGGACTGTTCTAACCACGGTACTCCATCCGTTTCACCGAATGTGAGCGTGGAAACCGCCTTATTGAGTTCACTCAAGAGCGCCGCTCTATCGTGACGCCATGTGCGTTGGCAACCTGGAATCAAGTTCTTAACCGCGCGGGGTACCAAATGAGTGGGTGGACGCACTGTTCGCTATTTACGCAACCGGAGCGCCTTTGAAAAACGTAAACGCCCTGCACCTTAGAACTTCGGATCCGGTTTCATCGTCGTTCGTTTCCCAGCTGGTGTGTTTCAAGATGCTGGCATCGGCCCTAGGCGCTCGGCTTTGCGTTAGGAACAAGACCGGCCAAGAGCGTGCGCCGGGCCACGTCGTCTAGCCACTCGGGATTCGAGTCGCTCGAATACCGAAAGCTCTCGGGGACCGGCTTCTGCGCCGGATGGTATTGGGCGGCGCCGCCGTCCAATGTTGACCGAATGATGTATCGGTCTGGGAGTTCGATTGTCGTACGCGCGTCATCTTCCGTGATCATCGATTCATGAAGTTTTTCGCCCGGCCGGATTCCGACCTCGCGGACGTCCAGCTGCGGCGCCAGCGTCGTAGCGATGTCGACGATCCGGACACTTGGAATTTTCGGCACGAAAAGCTCTCCGCCGCGCATTTGCGTCAGGCAGGACAAGACAAAATCTACGCCCTCCGGCAGGGTGATCCAAAACCGGGTCATCCGCGTATCCGTGATCGGCAAACTTGTTTCGCCGCGCTCAATCAGGTCGCAAAAGTGTGGGACGACGCTGCCGCGGGAGAGGAAAACATTGCCGTAGCGGACGACGGAGAACAGAGGATTCCCGCTTCCCACAAGATGTTTTGCCGCCACGAATATCTTGTCCGACGCTAATTTACTGGCGCCGTATAAGTTAATCGGGTTGGCCGCCTTGTCGGTGGACAACGCGATTACTCGCTTGATGCCCGTTCGGATCGCGGCCTGAACAACATTCTCAGCGCCGTGCACGTTGGTCTGAATGCACTCGAACGGATTGTACTCGGCCGTTGGGACCTGTTTCAGAGCTGCGGCGTGGATGACGTAGTCGACACCGCGAAAGGCCATTTCCAGGCGGTTTGCATCGCGGACATCGCCGATAAAATATCGGAGAACCTTTTCATGATCGTGGAAAGGTTCTTCGAGTCTCATCTCGTACTGCTTCATCTCGTCGCGAGAGAACACGATGAGCTTTCGCGGCGCATGGCGCGCGAGGACGGTACGGCAAAACTGCCGGCCGAATGACCCGGTTCCCCCCGTTACAAGAATTGTCTTTCCGTCAAGGGACAGCTCTTGCGGATCGCAAAATTTCGACTCTGTCATCTGTCCGTCAGTCAATGTTCTACACCATTATAGTTTTGTCGGGGTGGTCAACGTTTCGGTTCGGCGAATGCCCGCAACTCGTCAAAGCACTAATTCGGTCGGTGACGCGATCATTTGATTGCCGCCGCCGTTGCAAGGTGTTCAGGGCCTTTCTCCCGCTCGCGACTTGCCAGCAAGGCCTGCTGCCATACACCGACAAGATCTGCCGCCCTTGAAGCGCCGTCGCACAGGCGCTGAATATCCGCGCGGCCGGCAAGGCCCAGCCTGCGAACGAGATCGCGGTCGTCGGCTAGACGGATCAGCGCCCCGGCAAACCCCTCTGCGTCGTACTCCGTTTGCACGAGGCCATTTCGCTCGCCTTCGACGAAACCGTCATCTTGGCTAACTGCGACCACCGGCAGGCCAGCGTGGAGCGCCTCGATCACGTCGCGACTCCAAGTATCGCCTGCGCGGGCCGGCCGTGCCAGAACGTCGCAGGCGTTCAATACCCGCTCCGGTCGATCGACGGAACCGAGGAAAAGGAAATAGTCCGAGACATTTTGCTCTGCAGCGTAGTCTTCAAGTCTGCCCGATACACGGCCGAGTTCACCCGCCCGTCCGGGAACGTTGCGCGAGAGGTTCGTCCTGCCGGCCACGACGAACAGAATGTCGCGTCGGCCCTTTTTTGCGAGTTCGCCCGCAACTTCGACCAGCCGGTCGGTGCCTCGGCTCACGTGGTAGTGGCTGAGGACCGCGACTTTGAGGCGATCGTCAGTGGGGATCTTTTCATGCCGGTCAGGCGCGAGGGCGGGTGGAGGCACATTGAATATGGTCGTCCCGTCGGCGGCTCCGCCAAGGTGGTGGAAGTGCTCACGTACGGAGTCGTAAATGAAGACCAGTGCATCCATGTCACGCGATATCGTTGCGGCCTGCCAGCGCGCGAACGCCGTCGGGTCGGGCCGGGTCCGCATGTGCATGACGAAGACGGCGCCACATCGCGGCCTGAGCCAATGCGCCAGCCACCACAGTCCTTCATGGTTGAAATGTACAATCTGAAATTGTTGCCTCACGATTTGAGCAAGACGTTCGCGGAAGTATCGCGCTCGGTAGAATCTCAGGAAAAACCAAAAATATTCGACGAAATTATCAAATAATATTGGAACCGAGTTGCGTGCCGGCATTGTCGGCTCGATCGCGCACGAGATCCCGAGCCCGTCGTAGGCCGCTTCGATCCAGCCGCCCCGTTTGCACCAGACTTCCGGCATGGCGGCTGCCTGATCAACGTGCCCCAGCATGTAGAGCAAGCTTCGCGACGATCCGCCGTGTCCACCTTCGATGTCGAGACAAAGGACGCGGATGGGCGCGGCGCTCACACGCTTGCACCGATAAGGTCCGCGGCGCCGCCCCAACCGAGGTGAAAAACCGCATCAATAGCCGACAGGCCAGCAACGAATTCATGCTGACCCTGGGAGTAGGCCTGATGGCGAAAATCAATATAACGAAGCTCGATCCCCGCTTTTGCGAAGCAATCCTCGCTCTGATAGTTGCGGCCGCCGCTGCCCGAAAGATAGGTTGCGCCAGGACAAAGCGCGTTCGCCAACTCAACGAGCCGGGCGTCCCCCTTGGCACCCCTGGACTCTATATCCGAGGCCGCATGAAACTGGCACGTCAGACCGAACTCTTTAGCCAGCGTCTCCACGAGAAAGCGGTTTGACGCGGCAATGTCACGGTTGGGAACGTCAAGATAGATTTCTTCGATCCGCGTCCACACGCGCCGGAAGTTTTTGGCGCGCCGGTAATAGCCTTTCAACGAATCGAGATGGCGCCTCGCCCAATCCTGTTGTGCGGGCATGACCGCGTTGATCGCATCACCGAACCTAAATGTCACGGGCATGGTCAACCATTTCGCCGCGCCACCGGCGAGCACCTGCACCCGATTGGTGTAACTGTTTTTCGGGAATTGCGCGTCGTCAAGAAAGATAAAGTCATCTGCCGCCGCGATCTTGCCAAAATAACTGAGCCAGGGGAGGTAGTTGGGCTGATGGATCGCGATAATCATTCTGCGCCACCGTCCGAAATGTTTGACGTCATTGGGGTGCGGACCTGAGATGGCGAGCGAAATCTGCCAGGTTTTCATCCAGGGTCCTGGGCCGGTAATTTAGATCGCGTTCGATCCGGGATATGTCCATATTTTGGTGGCGGCAGCGGCAGCGGCCGTTATCGCGGATAGCGATAGCACTTGTGGATCCCGCTATTTTTAGAATCTGCTCTGCCGATTCTCTGAGCGTGAAAATTTCCTTTCCGGCGACGTTGTAAAGTGTAGATCGACGGGGTGCATCGGCATCCAAGCGAGCAGTACGGCGCTGATCGCATCGTACGAAAACACAGGCCTAAACCGGCTTCGCGGTTCCTCGATTTCCAATGGCGCCCCGAGGTGGGCGGAGCGCAACATTTTGTAGACGACACCTGATGTGCGCCCGGGGCCAAGGACACATGCGAGGCGAAGGCTGACACCAGTCAGTGTTTCCGAATCCGCCAGCGCCAAATCTAAGATTTGCTCACCCGCCCGTTTGCTCCATCCGTAGATGCCCTGACCCGCAATAACGTCGTCCTCGTGGAGGCCGCCATTGGATTGGGTTTGGCCATCGCAGACACTGATAGACGAGCATTAGACGAAGCGCCGACAACCCCGCCGCGCCGCCGCGGCAACCAAGTTCGCCTGTGCCAAGACGTTGTCTCGGACAGCGATCGGAAGGTAGCCGGGAGTGGAGGTGGGCTTTACCGCAGCTGTGTGAATCACTGCGTCAAAGATTTTCCCATTGAACAGGTCGTCTACCGAACCAGCATCGGTGAGGTCGCATTGGCGATAACAGAGAATCTCATTTGGTATTTCATTTTTCCGCGGGCGACTCCGTCGGTAGATTGCCGTAATGGCCACCGGTTTGCGCTTCACCAGACGTTCGATAAGGCGGCTACCAAAAAATCCGTTTGCCCCGGCGGCCTTTTCCTGAGAAAAGAATACGCTCGCGATCACCAAACCAACCGCCAAACGGGCCCAGCCCTTGCACTCGTCGCGCCGCCGCCAGGCTTCCTCGACCATGGCGTCGGGAACACCAGGAAGCGATCCCAAATTTGGATACTGCGCGTCCAAGAATCGCGCCATCGGAAAACGGAGGCTAGATTTCGGTTGATCGATCAAATCAGTAGGGAAGTAGCGTGCCCGTCTGAAGCCCCGCAGCCGCCGCAGTCCAACCGAGGCACGATTGTTCTTCTGAGCGAGATGAAGCTTCCTAATAGAGAGCGGCAAAAATTCGGCCTGAAGTTCGCCGCGGGTTAGGCCAAGGAAACAGGGGCGCTCGAGCGTGACAGTAAGGTGATCTTCCCCGCATCAAGCCGGTAAGCCACGTCGGCCGCCTCAATGAGAGCTGGCTGGTGAGAAACGACCAGGATTGTGACCGTATCAACCAGCGCCAGCAACGTCGCGCAGACGGCCTGTTCGGTGTCAGGGTCGAGGGACGTCGTTGGTTCATCTAGTATGAGAAGTCGAGGTTCGCGTACCAATGCACGCGCTATCGCGATTCTTTGGCGCTGTCCGCCCGACAGTTTCGCGCCGCGCTCGCCGACCACGGTCTCAAGACCTTCCGGTAACGATTCCACGAAGTCCCACACCCCGGCAAGACGCAACGCCTTTTCCGCGACGGCAGCCGAAATCGTTGGATCGCGCAACCCGAGATTCTGCAGAATCGTATCGTGGAACAGGGGAGTGTCCTGAGGGACGTAGCCGATCTGCTGGCGCCATTTTTTCATATCCAGCGACATCAAGGGATGGCTATCGACCAGGATTTCGCCTTCGGCTGGAGCAAAGAATCCCAAGATCAGATCGACGAGCGTGGTTTTCCCAGCGCCGGATGGCCCCGAAATCGTCGTAAGGTTTCCACGGCGGGCCGATATCGTGACACGGTTAAGAACCTGGTGCGAGCCATGCCAGAAGGAGACGCCTTGAAGTTCGACCCTGTTCATGAAAACGAAACTGTCGGTCCCTTTATGTATTTCCTCTGCACTATTTGCGAGATCGATTTTCTTTAGAACTGACCGGTGAAAATCTTCGCAACTTGCGAGACTCTGGTACTGCCCCTGAAGCGCACTCATCGCGTTGACCGCCCGGAAGAAAAGAAACACCAAGACAAAAATCTCCTCCAGCGGCATTTCGATCCAGATGAGGGCTACGAACAAACACGGGGCGAGAAACAAGATGAGAATCGGTTCGCGCAAATTATCCAGTAGTTCCTTGCTCAGAACTTGTTTGCGGCGGTTCAGGTTGAGCTCATCACTTTGCGCCTCAAGCATCACCCCAAGGCGGCCTTCGAGGGCCATGGATTTGAGAGGCTTGATGCCGGCAAGGCCGTCAGTGATCGCCGTGATTAGAGCCTCATAATATCGCGCCAACTTTTGTCCAGCACGTCGCGTCGTGCCGACCAGAGGCCGCAGAACCACCGCAATGACGGCACCGGTAAGAACCGCTGCTATGGTCAGCTCCGGGCTGACGAGAAGGGCAAGGCTGAGAAAGATAATCGCTTGTATGGCCATCGCTACCATCTTGAAAGCGGCCTGCACGGTACCCGCGGCTTTGTCGCTTTCGAGACCCATCGCATTGGCGAAGGTCCCGACGGGCCGCGCTGCGAAATATTCCCATCGCGCCTTTAGGACAGACCGGATAAATTGCGTCCGTATATCCGCCGCAATCTTGGCTACGGCATATCCCGCTTGGCGCATTGCGAGGACCATCATTGCCGATTTGACCCAAATCCCGATGACGATGATAGAGAGAAGTGTGAAAAGGCCCGGCGACACGCCGAGAAACTCGAACGCTGAGTTCATGATAGTGCCGAGCCGAGTACTACTACTTCCGTCCTCGGCACCAGCGACAAACTGAAGGAGAGGCAAAAGAGTCGCCATCCCAACTGCCTCGCCGAGTGAAGCGATAAGCAATGCGCCGATGACGGCCACACTCTGCCACTTGGCATCCACGATAATCCGTATGGCCCCGCGAAGGCCATACGGTTTGGCGGGCGGGGCAACTTTAGACAATTTTTTTTCGGCTTCGGTCAAAAACTCTGTCCGCCATGTGCCAGCAGAAGCTCGTGACAGGGCTCGCGCGCGGCGACCTGGCTTGAGGGCACGGCTTTCGGGCGTAGGTTCACGTCGTCGCTGTTTTCCACATCATTTTGGGCTATCCGCCAATTGCGTCCGAGTACGGCCACCATCGGATGACGCCAGCGGAATTTGTCGAGGGCCGAGGTACGCGCGTAGAAACACGATCCCATAGACAGCGAAAATCGCTAGCTCCGGTTCTACGGGGACTCTGTACCGAGGTTGCCCAACGAGGAACGGACCCAACACATATACGGTCACTAGGCCTACCGTCAGCAAGAGAAGTGCATAGTGCCCCCGCATAATCATTGCAATGACGCCAATAATCCCCACCAGGCGCAGAACGATGGCGAAACCTACCGCAAAGCCTTTTGTCGTGTAGAAGACGGTTGGTGACTTCTCTGGTTGAAATTCCATACCAAGTAGCCGGTGAGCCATGCCTTCGCCGCCACCCGCGAGGAAAGTTCCCCAAGACTTGACCAAGGCAAGGAAAAATTCTGAGGTCCGAAAGGGAAAAGAGAGGTAGTAATCAACTACAAAGGAACGCCGGATCAATCCCCGTTCAACGATCGATTTGGAAGCCCAATCGGGATATTGCGTCTGAAGAGTTGTTTCTTCAAATGCACGGAATTTGCTTTCTGCATCCGGATCGAAGCGGGCGCCAAAGCCTGGAGTAAGGTACCGCAAACTATCCTCAAGAAGCAGACCCTCAAGCCCTGCACTTGATATGCGGAACCCCTCGCCCGCCGCGTTTTGGTGAAAGACCCACGGGGCCACAACAAGAAACGCGGCAAGTGAAGCTCCCGCAGAAGCTAATAAAGTCTTGCGCCACAACAGGCGCCGCAACGGGTCCGTCAATTCCAGAAAAACGAACACAAACGGTATCGAAAAAAGGATGAGTTGCGCCGACGCTCGGACCATCGTCGCGATGCCGATGACCCCGCCGCAGACGATCGCCCAGCGGACGAGTGCTGATTGGTGGTAACGAACGGCAGCCGCAAAGGCTGCCGTCAGGAAGAACAATTCCACAGCGACAGTGTGGGGCAGATTTACGTGCGCGAGAACGTTGGGATTGAAGAGCACGAGTGCCATGGCGAGGGTGCCATAGCCCGGAAGCGTAGTATTCACGGCATAGCGCACGAAAAACCCGACGGCCAACAGCATGACCAGTTGTATTAGAACCACAGGGATATAGGTTCCGACGCCGAACACGAAGAAAGTACCGGCCATCAATATCCCATAGCCAGGTGGATGCTCGGTGAACGGCTGCGACGCATCCTCGGCGTCCACCAGCCCCCCCTCGGTCAGAAGTGAATTGGCTATAACCGCGCCATAGCGATCTGTTTCGCGCGCGCAGTCTGATCCTGGAACGAGGCATGAATGGTCCATAAAGCTGAGCAACAGCGCTTCAATGACGACAAACGCCGCAACCAACGTGACAATCGTGAACCGGTCCTTTTTAGACGCGAAAACAGAATTCGGTATTCGCTCAGGCGAAGGCACGCTAGGATTCTCCCGTCCATGGCGATCCACAATTACGGACGCCGCAAAGAAGGTCTAGTGATAGGTTGATGCCGTAATGCACTCGGTACGACGCGTTCCCTGAGGATCGCTAATGGCCGACGTTTGTAGATGGTAAAGTGGTCTCGAAGATTTTTGAGAGCAATGTTCGAATTGGCGCGCTATCGCGTCGCGATGGCTCTCTTTTTCAATACTTGAAGTTTAACAAACGGCCACGTTGCCTGTTGTCACCGGGGTCACACCACAGGCCCCTCTATACTAGAGCGGAGCGGGCAGGCTGCCGCACACCGGGTGAATCCCACGGCGTTAGACTGCCAGCAAGGTACTGAACGGGTCGAGTGGTGTCAATTGGATCACAATTCCTGCGGCCGGCGATCAAGATGATCCGCCGATTCAAAGTCGCGGATTGGAAAACCCGACGAGCGAGTTCTGACCATGAGGATTAACTTCGCGTCATAGCAGGATCAGGAATAGGGCAGGCACGTATTTCGAAATCACTCGAGGGGAACGACGTCGGTCCAAAACGCTATTCCGCCGCCAGAAGCCTTTCCAAAAAGGATAAGCGCGGCACCTTCACCCAATAGGTCTGGCAGCGGCACGATCGCGATTTTCGACCCGTTCCCGCCGCCGCTCACGGTTGCTGACCACAGAAGTTGGGGTTCGCCGCCTCCGCCGCCATTCGGGTCAAGCGAGACGCTAAAATCCGCTGACGCACCGCTGTTTCCCAGCAGCCCATGATTCAATTTGACGGAACGAACCCCGGGACCGAGGCTTAACCGCAATAGGCTGTCGGGGCGAGCTTTTAGGACGGCGCCGGTGGCGGTTGTTAGGACCGGTGGCGTTTGCGATTCGGTCGGCTGGAGCGCAAGCAAGCGCATAAGCGCTTTCATGCTCTCCTCCGTGTTGGCACTCCGGCTATCACGTTCGGCGAACTCAAGCCGAAAGAAATCCACTTCGATTGCAGGCGCGACGTGTCGGTTTGATCGCCCGCGTGGAAACAGCCAATTGTCATCCTCGCCCACGACTAAGCGCATTCCCGTAACAGGTTGCGACGCAAGGAATCGGCGCCCTTCCTCGGAATCAAGCGCGGCAATCGTGCCCAAGGAATCGAAGCACGGGAAGATGATCATACCCTCGCCGGCAAGCCCCTGAACGAGTCGAACCTGGTAGACCAATTCCTCGCCCCGAAACAATTCCAATCTCACCGGAGCCGGCTGATAGAAAAACCCAATGGCCCGATTCAGGAATGAAGGCTGGTAGTGAATCTCGGTCCATACCGGAAGACCAGCGCAGGAAAATGTTTTCTGGATATGTTGGGGGTCTTTGGGGAGTTTGAGACCAACCTCCGTAAGGAACGGCAGATGGAGGGTATAGAGAAAGCAAAGGAGCGAGGGGTCTATAAGGGACGCAAACCCTCTGTGGATGTGGGCAGGGTCAAGGAACTGCGTGATAGTGGGATGGGTGCGTCAGCGATTGCGAAGGAAATGGGGATAGGACGAGCGAGTGTCTATCGTGCGTTACAGGGATAAACTTAACTCAACACCCTTTGTAGTTCTTACGGACGCATTCATGGGCAAGTTTCTTTGCGGCAGAGATCATTTTATTATATCGTTTTTTTTAAATAATTTACGCATGCTATTCTTCAATGAAATGGTGTTCAAAACCAATGAATGATCTTTTCCGGAGAGTCTTTTCTTCATTATCAAGACCTCGCATATCACACATTTTTATCAGATCCTTTCTAGACTGTTTTTTTCCAACCCATTCAATCCCACTTTCGAAACTGAAACCGGTGGGTCTCGAACACCAGGATGTAAAGAGGGAATACATTGCAGTTTCGCCAATCATCTTATATTCTCTGGGTGTTAAAGGTGGGGTCGTCCCTAAAATTAACTGACCACAAATTGAACCTTCATCTACAGCAGGGTACATAGCGTGCACTGTAGCACCATAAACTGTCGCACTGTTATAGACCGCCCAATGATGAGGATCTCTGCCAGGAAACAATGGCGGTGCTGCGTGAAAATTAATTGCTACATCCCACAATTCAAGAGTTTTTCTTGGAATAATTGTACTGGAACCAAAACAAATTAATTGCCACCCTCCGTCTTGAGGTAAATCAAGAGTTACTTCTGCATTTGGGAGAAGTTTTTTTATAAATTCGTAATGGCGTTCCTTCGTCAGTACAACGATTCGCATATCTCTTTTCCTATTTCTTGTCCGTCCACATTTAAGAACATAAGTGAATATCACGAAAACTCTTTTTGAACGCACTGCTGTTCAGCAACAAGTTTCCACCACTTCACCGCAGCCTTATCTTCCAGTGGAACACCTTGCCCGTAGTAGTATATCCAACCCAGATTGAACTGGGCATCGGCATGTCCCTGTTCGGCAAGAGGTTTCCACTCACGCAGGGCAGTTGCGATGTCCCCTCTGTCGTACGCATCCATCCCCTTCTGGAAGTCAGCACTCCAACCCTCTATCGGTGAAAACAGAAGGACGACAAGGGTCAGGCAGAGAGTGGCGGTCAGGTTTCTCATAGGAAAAGTCTGACAGAGAATGTCTGGGATGAATAGGTGGAATGGATGTCCCCGTATAGAACTCCCATCGGTCAGTTGGAAATCCCGTTACATCGCAGATTTAGATGCGGTCGATGGTGAGGGTGAGAACCTTTATTTTCACCTTTATGTGTAAGAACGAAAAAGACCCCGTTGGAGAGATAAATGGGGTCTTTTTGTAGGTAATATACGCGGTATTGACGCGGTATGCGTCAAACGAACAGATATTTACCTTGTTGGTCTGGTGTTTCGTTCAAGTGTTCCACGCAAGATTCGACTGCGCGTCTTATCAGGTCACTCTCGTTAATTTTGTATCTCTCACATATGTCGGTCATATCATTTTTGAGTGTATCACTCATTCGTAAGCAAGTTTGGTATTCATCGCGAACCATCGGTTCTTCTCCTTTGGTCTTCCCCCACTGAGTTGGTCCACCGTTATTGTTAGGAGAACGGAGGATCAGATATGGCGAACAAGCGGCATAAGTCGGAGGAGATCGTCACGAAGCTTTGACAGATTGAGGTTTTTGTCGGGCAAGGGACGGCGCGTATCGATGCGATCAGACAAGTTTGCATAACAGAGCAGACGTTTTACCGTTGGCGTAAGCAGTACGATGGGATGGGAACGGCTCAACTCAAGGAACTCAAACGTCTTCAGAAGGAGAACGAGCGGCTAAGAAGAGCGGTTTCGGATCTGACTTTGGATAAGTTGATCCTGGCCGAGGCCGCCAGGGGAAACTTCTAAGCCCCGCGCGTCGTCGGGTCTGCATCGATCAAGTGCGGAGCAATCTAAACGCATCTGAGCGTCGTATCTGTCGCGTACTTGGCCAACATCGATCGACCCAAAGACGTCAACCGCGGAGCCGTGCGGATGAAGAGCGCCTTGTGGCGGATATGGCCGAACTGGTGCGACAGTATGGTCGATATGGATACCGTCGGATCGCAGCATTGCTGAAAGATGCCGGCTAGCAGGTCAATGACAAGCGCATTGAGCGCCTGTGGCGGCGTGAGGGGCTGAGAGTGCCAATGAAACAACCGAAGAAAGGGCGGCTCTGGCTGAACGACGGGTCATGCATAAGGTTGCGGCCAGAGTAC